>Ga0209755_10003866_pt1 | contig 18284 bp, 12 predicted proteins | sample TergutCo191P1_FD_187301 | JGI IMG/M metagenome (GOLD analysis project Ga0209755, IMG submission 187301) | Cornitermes sp. P1 segment gut microbial communities from Petit-Saut dam, French Guiana - Co191P1 (SPAdes) (version 2) | ecosystem: Host-associated > Arthropoda: Insects > Digestive system...
CATCAGCTGCCACGAAAGTTGAACATCCTGCTAGCAGGAACTCCACCAAGTGGACACATGTCACCAAACACTTAACATAACAAGCAACAAAAGGAAACAAAGGAAGAGAGTAAATTCTTGGAGCTGTGGCATGCATTCTGCCTTCTATACTAGCACCAAGGCAAAAATACTTCCCTTGTTTTTACAATCACTTTCAAGTTACAATCCTCTTTCCAAGAAATTACTTTAAGAAACACATGCTACAAGCTAAGTTATACAATCCTAATTTATATAATATTTTAAATTATTTGAAGAGAAATTACATATTACAGATAAGCATTAAATAAAAGTAAAAATAAATTAACTAAATATGTATACTGTACAGTTCAGAGACTCAATGCCTGTATCTGATGGCATGCTTCCTGCATCACTGCACAACTGGTGGGTGGTGCATCTCCCACACTTCCCAGCGAACCTTCATCACCACCACCTATCAGAGTGCTGATGCCCGACATGACCTGTGCACTATTCACCACACTCTTTGAGTACTTTCCATTACCTCCTCCATTGTTGCGAGAACCTGCGATGATTGAAGTGTTTCTCCCATTTAACGTGCTGCTGCTGCCAGATTTGCGCGAGTTACTGACAAATCGTCGAGATGACACATGTTGTTGCTGCATTCCACTGGAGGGTGGACAGTAGGTCTGATGGCCTGCACCACTACTTGTGCCAGAGAAGAACTGCACCTGTTGGGGAGGAGAAGTGGAATCAATTACAGGATGGGTCATAGGAGAGTATGGAGCAGGAGGTGGGGAAGAGGCATTAGTGTTGATGGTGGCAGCACTTGTGGTAGTGGTAGCACTTGCTGTGGTAGCAGTGATGGTAGTGGAGATGGAGGAGGAGGTGGTAGTGGTGGTGGTTGTTGTTGTGGTGGTCATACTGTCAGTGTGTGGATTACTACTGTCACAAGCAGAATTCATGTTAACAATGCCAACAGTCGTTGAGGGGAAGAACCGATGCTGCATCCTGCCTGGATGGGGTCCCATGTATCGTCCACTTTCTCGCCCTCGTTGTTGGTTCAGATTTTTATTACTATAGTGGCGCTTCTGAATTGAACCCTGTGTATGAGGGTTGTTGATCCCTGACACAGGCATGTGATTATTATTCATGAAATGGAACTTTGGAGGAAATGGTGGGATATGAACTGTCATGGGAGAAGACTGATTGCCAGATGTCCCGCCACGCCGATTTGTGTAAGGTTTGGTGCCATATGCAACTCGGTGATTTTGAAATTGCCCATGATAGTTGCTACCAGACTGATCAGAATGGCCATTTGCCATGCCAGATGATGGAAACTGGTTCACATAGGGAGAGGTTCCAGATGGTTGGCCCGTTGGAGCAACGAACATGGGAGGCACAGACTGGTACAAAACAGGCACCAGAGGGGTCTGAGATTTGTTTGCATTCAGCAAATGAGGTGGCACCTGCTGGTAGTACATCTGCTGAGGGGGAGGAGTGGTCATGTAATCTTGAACTGTGGGAGATGAACACTTCTTGGTGGAGCAAATGTCCAATTCTTCACCCGACTGCTGAAGTTTTAGGAGAGACACAACAGGTGTTGAGGCATTCTGACGCTGCATGACTGACTGACTGTTAGCTGTGTTGGTGGGTGCCACCCAACCACTATTACCTGATGGCTTGCTGTCGTGTTTAGCAACTGTTTTCTCCTGGTTTGGTGGTGGTTTGTAACTTCTGCCGCCTCCACTTCTAACGGTGTCCGAATTGCTCGAGTTTGAACAACTGTCCTACAAATTACACAAACAATGTGCACATAATCATCTGTTACAATCAAATCTTCCAAACTACATTTGAAGTTAAAATTTTCCTGCAATATTTCTATGATATTCCTCCTTCCATTAGTAAAAATATTATAACAATAAATGTGAAACCAGAAACAGTCAGTAGAGTGCATGCAGGCAATGATGTGGTATGCAATGAACTGTCACCTCTGTTAGATAATACCATCAATAAAGTGATTGTCAGGCTTCTTTAAACATGTTAAGCAGAAATATTTTTAACAAAATTTTGAAGAAAATGAGGTAAAATCCAAGAACTTTTTGCATGAGAATTTAAGATGTGGGAAAATTTAACATGATTCTTATGGTAGCATTGATGGAACTTCTAAAAATCTAACGCTTTACATGGGAAAACCTTGCGACTAGAAGCTTCGTTTCCAAGAAACACTGTATAATCACAAGCCAAAATCCAGTGAAACGTAACATTTATTCTGTGATAATGCTGAGACTTCATCAAAGCTGGGACATCACTGCTTACATTACTTTAAACTCCGCTGGCTGGGTTAAAGATTTACACATACCTAAATACACCACACTGACATAGCTTACTCATTATATCCAGTATCTCAAAGATAAAGTGCCATCATTATTTTTATAATTTTCAACACACAAAATGTTCCTAATGCATTATGTTCCTGTCTCATCAAAGAGCTGATAAGTTTTACCTATACATATATATATATATATATAACCTTTGAAAAGTTGTATACTTTTCAAGGGTATATAATGTAAACCATTACAGCACCATACACAATATTAAATTCCAACTGGATGAAAGCACCTACTTTCTCTGCACACACACAGACATCTGGTGACTTTTTCTTTAGAGAGACATAATATCAGGAAACTCAAGTCTAAGTATTCACAGAAAGTGTTCAAACACTTTACAAAGTGGCATTCACTAGAGATCAGTCTAGTAATAACCAATATCACGGATTCAGCCTACAGTGGGCACAATAAATTTCAAAGACTGAAAATTATTTTTCAAGCCGTGGTCTTGCATGGGATCAGGACAGCATAGTTTGTGCAGCTACTAGGCTGGACATATGGGGATTTGTGGTTCAATTCCTCGCAGGGGTAGAAGTGTCCACGTTGGCTCTCGTGCCCACCCATACATGTATCCAGTAGGTACAGGAAGTAAAATGTCTGTGGCATGACAATGACCCCTTCCTCCATCTAGTGTCAAGTTTAAGAATGAACACAACTGTAACTCCACTCCCCTACATGCCTGTAAAGAATGCACAGGGACACCTTTATCTTTTACCTTTAGGTATGGAATGAAATTTTGAGAACTGACACAACCCAATGGCAAAGGGCAAAAGTATGAATTAGGCATTCAATTACATTTATTCAAGATGATAACTGAACAAGATAAATTGCAATGTTCTAGAACAGTCTTCAACTTGAGGTTTTGGAATGGTGTATACAGTTCTGGAAAGAGTGAAATTCATTCTGATAATCACGTTACAAACTGCATTCATTCCAACAGTGAACATGCATCCTAACAACCATATGTGTGCACGTGTAACCACTGACCTGAGTGAAATATCTAAAACATCAAACTTTGTAATGAAAAATATGTCTGTAAGCTACACCAGTAAAACCAGACCATATGATTTGTGATGTTCTGTATGAATCATACACATAGTGTCATCACCAGCTATTTCAACAACAGAATACTAAAAATGAAGAGCATGATAGAAGCACACTTTAAATTCAGTCAACCACATACTAGCAACTGATGCTGACACTACAAAGGTCATACTGACAAACAATGTCAAGTGAAATTAGTCATTGTCAAATATTACTAGTGAAATTAGTCACTGTCAAATATTACTAAGTCTTTGCTAACAGTATGAAAATCTGTTGGCTATAAGAGGGAATTGCTGTTTGGCACAGCAATATTCAGCCATGAAAACACATGAGCTGTGAACTGGTCCAGCACCACCACTGCAGGCCAGTGACAGAGGTTCAAGTTTTAACACATACAGCAGCCTACCATTTCCTGTAACAACTAAAAAAACTTCCAACATGTTACACAATATGGGAAATCAGAGGGTGAATATGTAAAGATACAGTGTTGCCAAAAACTACAGCAACAAGTGAACAAGATGCATGATTAAATTAAATCCTGGAATTTATTGCACACTCCTCATGATAAAAGGAATATAAATACTACAAAAATATAGATATGATCAGCAAAGATCGATATGCAAATTCACAAGCTAGGCTCATCATTTTCTGGCATGACACCACCCACACAGAATTTCATCATCATAATCATCACGACGTACCTGTCATGGAGTTGGGCCACCTGTTGACCCGGTCTGGTCTCATCCAGAAGTCCCTTTGGTGGTATTCCCAAGTTCTTTCTGTCTTTTGGTTTGCAGTTTTTTATTATACTGAGTAATCTGTTATGAGGCATTCTGTTTACATGTCATACTCAATTTAGTCTGCAGTCCTGTATTTTGTCCAAGACTGGGGTTACATTTAATCCCTTTGCAATCTCTGTATTTGTTTTATAATGTGCCAAAATGTAACCTTCTGTTATTCTCATATTATTTCATCCCTGCTTCTTGCATATCTTGCTTTAATGGTCCAATTGTCACAACTGTATAGCAAAGATGGAAGGGGTAGTATACTGAATAATTTTACTGTTGTATACTTTAAAGTTTTCTGTGGTCTAAATGCATTGTTTATTATGCCTGTTATTTTTAAATAGTTATGTAATATGTTATCAGTGTCCACTTCTTTTTCATAAGTTATCAAATTTCCTAAGTAGTTAGGGGAATTTTCATGTTCTATAATTCTGTTATCTTATAAAATTTTACTTCTGATTGGATTTCGTCCTTTCACGTCATCAACCTTGTTTTCTGTACGGATAAGAAACTGATGTCCATTAAGCTCCAAGACAAATGGTATAAAAATGAGTACGGTGCACTTACACTCTGGTGCAAATGATCTCCTTCAAAATAGCTTCCTCCTACAACAATACACCACTTCCAACATTTCTGGGGGTTTTTGTAGTGGTCCTGGAAAGCACTTTCTGGAATGCTGCAGAGCTGTTTTGTCATGGCCATCTGAATGGCCTGAATGTCAGCACAGCAATGGCTTTTCAAAGCTTGTTTCAGTCACGGGAAAAAGGAAAAAATCGCAAGGCGTCAAATCTGGAGAATATGGTGCATGCCGCCACACAGTGATGTGATATACTGACAACAATTCTTTGATGGGTAACACTGTATATGGTAATGCACTGTTGTTTAGGCAGAGCCACTACCCTGTTGCCCACAACTCAGGGCGATGATATCGAATGCTCTTATGTACATGGTGTAGCACACCTCGTGTGCTACACCTTTGCAGTCGAAAAAAGTAATCAACACTTTTTGTTTTCGATGGCTGGGCACAAGGTTTCTTTGAGGCAGGAGAGTTTGTGCCTTGTCTTTTTGTTTGCGTTCATATTGTCCAACCAGGATGGAAGGGTAGAATGTGTTGTCTTTCCCTGCAGTTTCCAAAAAGTCAACAAAAATTGCAGAATGATCCTCCTTTTATTGTAGACCCAGAATGCATGGTGTGAGTCTGGCATGCAGTGTTCTCTTGCCAAGACCCTGAAGCAATATTTCATGGCAGGCTGTTTTGCTGATGTTCAGCTCTCTGACAACACTTGGGAAGTATTTTAAAACTGATGGACCATCTAATGGTGTTACGATAACAACTTCAAGGACTCACTGTTGATGGCACATGTGGTGTGCTGAAACATGCTGGAGAACTGATAAAATGTGAAGAACTAATTCGGAGGGTACTTTTAATGATTTTGTTGTAAGAGATCTTGGACTTGCCCAGTGTTCTCGGGAGTGTGAGTGCTGGATGGATGTCTGAATCTTGCATCACCATCTGTTGTGTCCTGTCCTTCATGAAAACACTTATGCCATTCAAACACACGTGAATGTGATAATGCTGCATCACTGTACACTTCCTGTATTAAGTTGTACAAGTTTGGCGGCACTTTTCCCAAGCTTCAAACAAAACTTGATGTTCTCTCTTTGCTTGTCCATTGGTGTGGCTAAACTGCCTGCAGAAACAAGTCAAGAGACATTGCAGAGAGAAGCAGTGCAGGTCTGAACATGTCTTAATTTGTACAGTAGTAGGGGAATAATCCTACTTACTCCCACGAAAACAGACCTGGCTAGATATTCCTAGTTTGGAACTTTCGGACACAGGTTGTACTTAACTGTGTTCCATTATTATTCAATTTAATTTAGGTGCAGATATCTGTAACCTATCGTCTGTGTTGGATATTATAACTTGCTCATCAGCACATAATAGTGTTAACAGTTGCTGATTTTCTGAAAGTGTAATTCCTGCTTTGTCTTCTTTCTGCCACGTGGTCACTATTTCATCTCGGTATATATTAAACAATGTAGGTGAGAGACGGCAACCTTGGCATACTCCTGTATTAATTTTTGCCAGTTTTGGTAATATGGAGTTAAGTTTTACTAATATTTTATTTTGTTTGTGTATGTCCACTACTGCCTGTAATAATGTATCTGAAATATCAGATATCTGTTTGTGTATACTATCAAATGCTTTTTCATTATCTATAAACAAATGTGTTTCCAAATTGTATTCCCTTCATTTTTCAATTAATAATGTAAGGTAAAATGTTGCATCTGTGCATAAATGTCCCTCTCAGAATGTTTTGTGTTTCTGTCATAAATTGTTCTGAGTAATTCTGCAGTTTCATATGAAGGCTAAGTATCTCTTACAGCAGGTGTCAAGAATATTAATTCCTTTGTAATTTTTAGGGGTTTCTTCTGTCATTACAGTACTCAATGTGCCAGTAAAGATCAGTCTTTTCTTCTGGGGGGTACAGATGGTTTGTTGTATAATTAACTGCCTTCAAGCTGCTGCCCCATTTTGTGGATGTGTTCCTAATCTGTTAATATGAGATCTCCATCTATTAATATTTCCAAATTCAAAATACACTAAGTGCCAATGGACAAAAATACAAGCAGCAAAGAAAAAGGATGAACTACCAGGGTCAGCACAGAGCAGCTACAAGTCATGCCAGGGTTTAACTACTACAACACAGTTATTAGGGTAAAACTGATGTAGTATGCAAAGCACATCGCAGAGATAACATACAGAATTTTTGGCAGAAAACTTGGGGAGACCGCCACTAACAATACACTGGCAAAGATGAGAGAAAAATATTACAACTGATCTTCTGTAAACAGTGTATGAAAATGTGGACTGGACTACTCAAGTTAAGAACAGCTCCAATGGGAAATTCTTGTGAACATAGTAATGAATCTGTGGGTTCCACAAAGGTAATAAATTTTTCAACTGGCTCGGTGATTACTATCTTATTAAGGATCTTTGGTTAGCAACACAACCAACACAAAGCTTTGGGGACTATGCACACACAGTGATAATGCTCAACAACAAACTTCACAGAGCAGTCTCTTTAGAGAACCTAACAGCTGCTCTCCTGGGTTTTTTGAACCTGAAGGATAATTTCTGTGATCACAAGAGACTGCCATTTTGTCCTTATCTATATCCTGACAGACTGTGCCCACATCCTCTCAACCTATGTCTTCAAGATCCACTTTAATACTGTCTCATTCCATCTTACCATGCATCTTCCCTTTTGGTTTACAGATTAAAACCTAGGACACATTTCTGATTTTTTTGTGCATGCTATACAGACAACTGTCTCATCCTCAACACATAATTAAAAACTGAATTTCCCTTGTGGATTGTCGCCTTTCATATTGTGGCTCATGACCAAAATAACAATGAAAACATGCCCCAAATGTTATGCTCACCCTCAATATCTTACAAACTTTACTCACTTCAGCAGACTGGTTGCTAGATGCCTCCACAGCTGGGGTTGCCTCATACACAATCCCCTCATTCATCATGGCATTGTAGGGCTGTGGCATACTGTAGTACATGTCGGTTGGGTTCAGGGGTGCCGTGGCAAAGTAGTGCTGTGTAGGCGGCATTGGGGCAGGTGCTCCCAGCATGGGTGAACCTTGTGACACAGGTGGACCAGTTCCAGGGGCTGCAGCGGTCGTGGACGATGGTGAGGCAGTGTATATGTACTGTGAGGTTGGGGCTGGTGGCTGGAAATATGATTCAAACTATACTGAGATCGTACCATCCCACATAGTATTTGTAAAATACAGTAACTGAGCTTGTGTAAACCCCCTCAAGAAAACATGATCACCTTGAATATGGAGCTGATGTACCATTTTGTGGAATACATGATTCTTAAGTTTTCCTCATTGCTACACTAGTTCTCAACATACAGAACCAAGTCAAATTTAGTGTTGAAAGTAATTTCTTCATCCCCCATATATATATATATATATATATATGCATATGGTGTGAGGGAAAATGAATCAGTAGTACACCAGCTATTTATAGAATTCCATGATTTGGTTAGGAGGGAAACATTGCACAGCATTTTAACAAAACTTTGAAAACTGACCCAACATGCTTACAAGGGTCACTGGAGAGACTGGAATGAAGCTAGGATTCTGGAAACTGAAATGAACAGCAGGGATATAAAACATAAGGAATCAGCACACACATTATGTTTGACATATTTGATCAGCCAAACCAGCTCAAAAATATTGCCCTGATGAGTTCTTCACTTCTAGGACATCTATACTTAATGCCAATTTTAAGTTTGTTCTAACTCGATCATTGTGGGCTGCGTTCGTTTTGGTTTCAGGTTTCTTTTAGACATACTCTTCTCAAGCCTCTTCAGGTACTTCCACAATTAAGTTCCTTAACCTGCTACTTACAAAACCTGGTCCTAGGTGCATATATACATATAGAGTAGTAATTTACTAATATAGGTTATCCAATGACTGAGAACAGCTGTTCCTACCAGACCCAAATGAGCAGATGCTTCCCCACTCTTTCAACTGATGATGGTAACAGTCCAGTCCTAAAATGCTGGGACCTTTACAGAGTATCAGATTGTGGACCAAGTCCAGAAATCATATAATAGTAAATTCAGAAAATTATCATCATTCCCTCTACTTTCTAACATGTTGAAGGGCATGACATACTAATAACAATTTAGTCACTTCTTTTGCATGAGTATGAAATGTGATACCATACTTTGAAGGAAGAAAAATTGTTATAGTGTGCTCAGGAAAGTATTTGAACTCAAAAAGCGTAGGCTAGCAACTTATGATACCACATATTAGCACATTAGAGATTTATACAGATAACTTACTATTGTTAGGGTAATGAAACGTCAGAGGTTATGATGGAGACAGCATGTAACCAGTATGCATGAGACAAGAATGCATACAAAGTTTTTTTAAAAAAAAGTTAGAAAAGACAGATGCAAGAGTAACATTACTGTTCACCACACGAAGATAGACAATGAAGAGGGAAGATGGCTGGAACAAGTTCAGGGTCATCTTGACTGGTAGGCTTTGGTATTAGCCATATCAGTTCTTGTGCATGGAAATCAAATACAATAAAATTCTTTTAATCTTATTTGCACAGAACCAGACAGATGCCAAAATAACGAATACTGTAGATTAACAGATGGTACCAATACTAATTATTTACATGCAATTTTTTGTCACTGCTCCTGTATTCCACTTGGACATCTCCATCTGCTGGTTCAGGGTCATCAGGGTCTTCTTCTGTGTTTTCTGGTCTCTTCCTAACTAAAGAAGCTGAATGAGCAGGAGACAACAGGTCAAGAGGTTTCAGGATGGTTGATGTTCACACACTCTAGGTGGCCTGCGATTTGCCTGATCCACTAATGCTTTTTTTATGGTAAAAGGCAAAACTTCTGAACTTGAGACTACTTTCTACAAGTGTTGGCTTATTGGATTTCTGGATTATTGGACATGAAAATGAAACAAATTTTGCTGTATATTTCATTACATCAACCCCTCAGGAAATTCCTAATGTGATTTAATGCCACATGTCCTAAACAAATGCCAGTCAACAGCTAATGCATTTGAAACCCTCTTACCTTTAAACTTTAGTACATACCAACATCAGTTTCTTGTGGAAATACAACACGCACTGCACATAAACAACACACGACAGAAAAATGACAAGCTTTCTCCAAAGTTCAGAAAAGTAAACACAAATAAATTAGCACAAAGTTATATCAAAGCACACCATGCCAGCCATTCCCTCTATTTGGAATATGTTGCTGCAACTGTACTATGCTTCTCTTTAGCCTCACTCATACCTGGCTATAATCAAATTAATTGTCACCTTCAGCTGTCTTGCTGGACTGCTGGTATATCACAAAGCCACAGCAAGATACAGCACTAATATAAGGAGAAAAGAAAAGATGTAAGATCACAATCTAAACACATCTTTATCTATGATCTTACATATTTTCTTTTTTCCATATACACGTATAATTAAAATGCAATGGGGACATCTTGTCTAAAAACTATATAGCACTAAGTAACATTTAAAAAAGCCCAATTTCATACAAAATCAAATGTGGTGAAATCTCGATTAAACACTATTCACATCATTAAAATTAACCTTATTTTAGATGTGAGGAAAGATAAACAAGATGCTGCCACCAATGTTCCATACAGCATCACATGCCCATACAGATATTCCAGGTGACCTGGTGGCAATAACATCATGTGATGTTCCACATTAAGTTTAACACCAGGATGTCAGAAACACACCAGTTACACAGACACATCTCGAATACTACAACAATTACTGCTGCAAAATACGGCAATAGAGAGATGTGAATGTGTGTACTGCAACAAATCACACGATGACATAATTCTTTTGAATTTATTTTGTAAAAGATAAAGCCCATATTAAACTGGGGGGAGGGGAAAAAATTCCAAACCTTGGTCACCCTACAAAAAACATGTAACATGCAATCTCAGTGGCCAAACTCGCACGGTACACATGCACACTTTCACACTCTGAACTATATAGGATTAGCAAACAGCACACACACACGCAACAGGGAATGAGGGCAGAGAACAACATTCCACATAACAGTATTTATGCAAATACTGACTCCATATTGTACTACAGATGCAACCAGTACACATAACCTATAGCTCAGTGTTATAAAAAATGAAATTTACAACCTTTATTGTACTTACTAGGACATAAAGCTACATATGGATTTAACTTCAAATATACACAAACATAATCCACTTAAATACCATCAAGTTCATAAAAATTAAAATCAGTCTAGCTTATCAGCACTATCACTGCAGTCATTTTCTTCACCGTCATCCCTGCTTTCATATTCTTCACTATCACACACCTGCATGATGCTATACTGATATCACATACAAACATATTGTGATTCAACATGGACATAACACATCCTATGAGTTGCCCTACACTATCAGCTTCACTACCTCTGCCATTTATGTTTCATCAAAAATTGTATCTTGAGATCATCTACTTCATAAACTATGCTCAATGCCTCATGTTAAAATTAACAACAATTAACAAAATGCTACTTTGGGAGAAATAATTAGTCCCCATTCTCAGGCTGAACAAAAGGCATATTTTACCTTTATGGCTAAAGTGAGCAGGTTTTAACCTTATTTTTTAGTTTATGCATAAGGACCAACTGCACCAAAACATAGTGTTTTAGTAATTTTCTTTTATTTTTTAACAGCAGACACTTGGCAAAATCAATGAAGCAGTTAATTCAGAGTGTGATACACCACCTAATGTCAAGTCACATAACGCTTGCAAATCAAAGTGTTTCTTCTTGTTGGTGTAACCATTACAGAGATGGTGCATTTCCCTACTCTTCCCTTCAAAAACCAAAGTGCAGCCCTCAAATGCACAATCTGATATTTGCATAAATACAGTATTTCAGTTAAAGAGTGACTTGAGAGCACAATGAAAGATGACATCATAATGGCACATACAATTAGTAAAATTCAGTGTTAAACTAATAAACTAAACTGGGGTATAGTTACATACATAGAAATAAACAAATATGGGCTCAAGAGGGTTGTATTAATTTCCTTCAAGAAGATATGTTTGGCATCTTACATACTGTGAACATTGAATGGAAATTTTCTTCCTCATTCTACAGATTTCTACATCTCTCTTCAACACAGAAGAACACAATCAGATCAGACCCAGTTTTAATAATGTATAAGGTTCTTCATACTTCCCCAACATCGTTCCTAAAAATGACCTTGTAAAAACTGGTAGAGATTGTTGAGGCTAAGTTGGTAACTACACTAACTACACATCTGCTGTGGGCCTATGCACTGAGTGGTGGTGTAGATTAGTTTTATTCACAGTACTGGCATGACTTACTCATCTCCCCCACTCATACTGCCCAGTTTTTCAACACCCACCGCTAGGCATCTAGCCACCCCCACAGGATGGCCACCTGCCAAGTTGGAGCAGACATACTTACATATTCAGTTTTAATAAGATATCCTGGCCATATGTCATATCACAGGCACTAAAACTGTCACTGACTCAACCAACCGACTGTGCCACAGCTAAGAGCAAGCTTTATTGTTCTTATCAGCAAATCATCATTCATAACATACTAGGCTCAGCACCTGACTCAATAATTTAACCAGTAATTCAGCCATAAGACACACAGTTTCGCAAAACAATCAGTACAAAACTGCACAGTATGATGGCACAATCAAGACTTTTAAAGACTGAAAGTTCCAGTGATGTTTGTTGGACTGTGCATCAATGTGATAACTGAAGAATAAAAACCAACTAGACGCCACTTATTATTTTATTGTACTTCTTATAGGCTCAACATGTTTCGGGCACTACTATGCCCATCATCAGGAGCTCACAACTATAATGTTGATTACCACATTGGTCGTATCATTCTTGGTTTGCTGTAGGTTGGAGGTTAGGTGCATTTAGGCTGGGGTAGTATCTTGACTGCAGGCTAAAGCACATGCTTTAGCCTGCAGCCCAGACACTACCCCAGCCTAAATGCACCTAACCTCCAACCTACAATAAATAACAACAAATAATAAGTGGCATCTAGTTGGTTTTTATTCTTCAGTTATGAAAGTTCCAGTGTCTCGTGACCTTCCTAATGACTTACTAAAATCTCATCAATAAATGGCACAAGATGTGTCTCAAAGAGATTCCTGTGGTTGATCACCTTATCACTGTCAGGAAACCAACATGCAGTCTAACTAACAAAACATCACACTGACATCTAATGGTGATAAATGAGAGTAACATGTAAGTCAACATGCTGCCTGCAATCTAGTGCACGCTACACAACTTAGCACAACAGAAATATCACATGCAGCCAGCACCAGAGCCTCAGTGGAACATTTATCATAACAGCATCAGAGGATAAAAGTACGAGGCCCCTATCCTGGGACTGAACACCCAGTCACCTCTCAGAATGTTTGACTTGATACTTATGAGACACACTGATTGTTCCAATAATATGTGAAAACAGATGCATTTCAATTGTAAGCATTACTGTGCACATATTCTGGATGAACGAACTGCACAGAACATGGTAATGGTAAGCTGTTACGTTCAATTCTCACTGGACAATATGGACCACCACAGCACGCCAAACTCCAAACTCAAACTTTTGACACATGTTAAGTGCACAGTGTATCTTCTATTGCTGAACCCAGCACCACAGCTGTCATGAGACACCACAGTGGATGCAGACTTTCAATGCATTAAAGCTGCCACACTTAATGGAATTTTATACTGGCACATCTTAACAAAACAGAAGCCCAAAATTTTTCCTTCAAACCACATCAGCATATCAGGGTTCCATACTTGAGGACTATTCTAAATTAACATTCACCTGATCAGTGAACATGTTAACAACCAGTAATGCTCACTGAAATAACAGTTTAGGATTTGTGAAACCTTTCAAGGAAGTTTGCTTTTCATGTCTCCAATGCAATAGGAAGACATTTTCTAGATTTTATAACTTGTAATAACACAAAACACCTGATTTTGGACATGTGATGTGGGTACATTTCCATAGATTTTGCAGGTTAAAAAAAACCAGTAAAATTATGACATTCATTTCCACGCCACATTTAAGGCAGTTTAAGCTACAAAGCCTTATGTGTGTACCTTCTTACCTACTTACAATAAGGGAGAGAGGGTGACAATCACAGTTTCTTGATCTGAAATTGTCTATGATAATTTGGTGCAGTGGGAGGGTGAGGAGTTGCTTGAGGCTTGACTTCTCCATGTTAATATGAGGCTTTCCTTTTTGGGTTATCAAGAGTAAGATCCCAGTGACAAAAGTCTCCATTCCACAGAAATGCTCCCTGTGCTATTTCAGTTTCTCTTCCATTTAAGCTAGTGACAACACAAGCCCAGTTCCACCAAGGCTCAGTTTGTACCAAAAAATAATAAATAATAATAAAAAACAGTATCAGAAACAGCAAGATATGTGAGCCCACCTTTGGACTTCAGTACATTCTATCCAGTACTGGTACAAGGTAAGGAAGCGGAGATGAGACTGGATACTGAGTCAATCCATCTGTCACGTACCCAGCACTTGACTGGACAACAAACGCAGAGTCATGTTACTAATGACAACAGTCTCTCATCACATTTCAACACTGCACTACACATACACCAACAAACCAGTTGTAGGTGGACAGGATATTCACTGGCCCTACCACATCATCACAACATATCAAGCACATCACCCTTACTGGTCTAATCCATTAGAAGTCCAAGTCAAGAGACCTTCCATATGAGGCCTACACTACATAGACTCACTCACTGTAGTCTTCAAGTACAAAATCTCATTTCCAGTTTGATTCCATGTTTTTTGTTGTTATGTATAGATTACAAAACACAAACTGGATTACAGAGAAACAAAGAACCACTTCCTGGGTACAGAACAACTAACAACTTCAATCACAACTGCACGCCACCTTAAACAGTCATTAAAAATACACGTGTTTTTGATGTGATATTATTACGCACCTAACAACAAACAGGACATTCCTACACGCACTACTATGTGATCACTAAGCATCCTATTCCATTTGCTGGTATCAACTGAAATGCTGCTCAGTATCAACTGTGATGAGTCAACTATAGTGGCTAACACCATCCAACCTCAATAGCTAAAACTGGAGATGACACGAGGTTCTAATGATGGTACGTGCAAAACTTTGGTCCTCTGGAACATCATGTAGTAAGGCTGACATTATTGTTTCTAAGGAATGTGCTGCATCAATTTTCAATGCCACTTCCACAACATGTTTCTCTAAAACATTGATACCATAACTACCACACTACAAAGTGTCACATCCCCAAAACCTATAACCTTAAATAGAGATGACACTGTTATAAAAATATTCTCTCAGTATATAAAGAAATTTATTTTATGTATGTGGTCTTGCCCTGTCACGTTGGAGAAACATTTCCTCCCGATTAATTTCACACAGCACTGAAGAACTGGAACATCCTTAAGCAAGAACAGATGACAATATTCACAGAAAGAATGAGAGCAAGCCAGTGTGGACTGGACTCAATGTGTTCAGGACACAGTTCTGTGGTGATTTTAAAAACAATAACGAATATTCAGGTTGCAAAAGTCAGAATATTCTTGACCAGCCCAAGAGTTACCAGCTTTGCCAAAAGGACTTCACTCACTGGAGTCTGTTTAGACTTTGATGTATTACAGACAGAGACTGCCTGACAGTACCAAGAGACAAAAAAGCACATACATAAGGCATTTTTGTGGATGTTAAGATCTGAGATGTCTCCATGACTGTACACTCCATATCCCTGTTTACTGTCATATCCGTAACACTCTGGCAGTATCGTGGAAGCTTTATCCCAAATACTGACACACTGAAGCACAGTGTCTCAACTGTCACAACTGATTGGTGTCCAATGGATCTGAATGTTGTACAGACACAATTGCAACCCTTTAACGATGCAACATGTGACAAATTCTGTGAGTGATATGTGGAATTTTAATGTCAAGCATACAGACAACCAAGATTTGAGGTGTTCAGTTTTTTCGTTTCTTTTAAAATGGTCACAGTCATTACATTTACAAATCCATTAATTATATGCAAGTGTAAATTTGAAAATCCATGGAAAACTTGAGCTATATAAATTACAAAAAATTTGGTAAATGTGAACATGTCATGAAACAGAACATCCATCTTGCTTCTGGACATGTCAAAAACCAAAACGGCAATGCAGCAGTGCTTGGTGTTGTTATTTCATTCTAATCTGTGAGTTATGTTTTCATTTCTGGTCTGTAAACACAACAGGTAACAAACTGCTGGCTGAGGACACACCATATATGCCTGAATCTTTGCTTGGGTAACCATAACAAAGAGTTCAAACAACACTGTGACAATGATGGAGGGCACTAAAGTTAAGGTCACAATGCCGCACTGTGTGACAATAGTCTGAAATGTGGATAAACAGAGACTTCATTGTTACCAATATAATAAAATTATCTTCTAGGATGAATCAAAACACATTGCAAGACTGCATAAGTCAGTCTGCCACAATATGAGCTATAAATTATGAAGGCACCAGGGATAGGTCAACTACAATGAAGAAGTGTTCATCATCTAATTCAATATTTTCCAGTACAAACAGTGTAGTAACATGCTATCACATCACCCATATCCACACAACCCATTCTCACTTTGTAACTATGAATGCACAGACTCTTGATGCACTTCATTCTCTGTCCACATGACCTGCTCACTACCATCCTGTGTTTATTATATATATAAACTTGTGACACCATATGGCTTGATGTAACTTCAGATCTCACTCATCAGTTGGCTGAAGGAAACACTTTTCTATACAGGTATCACAGGTGATGAATCATGTGATTCCAAGGGCCACAGATTATCAGACATTGTCATTCATACACACAAATTTACCATTCTCAAGAGCAATTCCAAAGGAGGGGTTCCAGCAATGTTTTGAACAGTGGAAATGCCAACTGATCCAGTGTATTGCTGTGCAAGGGGACAATTTCAAAGGTAACAGGAACTATCCATGTGAAAGTTATTCACGACAGCTTGTACAAGGGCATTCCAGGACCAGTACTTTCCTTGTTATCATGAAGCTTGAAAACTGCACTTCCTTCCTTCTTGGGATGTAATATCGAAAAATTACTCCTCTGTCAATGTAAGGCAATATATGAAAAAACCTTCCAAGTTTAGTAACCTGAATGAGTTCCTTCTATCATGTTGTTTGACATTACGTTCCAATCAAAAATATCTCAGTATATGTAGAAAATAGTCATGTTTCATGACTTTTGAATACAATGCCATATAAGAATTTGCTGGCTGACCAGTAATTGTTTATAGTGTCCCAATCACTGTGATCCACCAAAATGATCCAAATGATAAAGAGTTTTATCAGTTACAGTGGTTGTGTATGTCAAAATCAGTGCAATTTCTACATGTCTTACTGGAATGGATGCAGAAGGATTTAGCTACAGACTGCTGTATTGTATTATCCCAGTTTTCTGGTAAGAATGACTGCAGAAAAACTCACCAAGATATACTGGCTTCTGGACAGACTTTTTGAACACGCAAATGACCAAGAATACTCAGTGCTACAAACTTGACTGCAATGATATATAAAATTACGATGTATAATTCACCTGTAAACGGCAGTCAAATTGTGCTTATGTGGGGTGCAACACGATTCATACCACGGTCATAAACAGCATGCTGACATACGACAGTTACGTTGAAACAACTTCACTGCCTTCAGATGAATTACATGTATGTTCAATATTAAAAGTCATCAGAAGTACACTAATCTTCATAATCAGAATTTAAACAAAACAGGCACTGTACATATAACAAGTGAGGCACACACGTGTAACCATTCCTGCCAAGAAAAAGCATTATGTACTCAATATTACGAGTGAGGCCCGTATTCTTGCCTGCAATATCCGCAATGCAAATCACATCTTTTCTGTGTTGTATGACATTAGCATCTGTGGCCTGTTTCGCTCTATCATATTTTACTACCTTATCTCATAATCAGCATGATTTTCAGAAAAAAATTTATTGAAACATGAGTGGTTTGATTACCTCTAAAACTTCTGTCTGAAACACTTTTCATTCTAAGACACATTCAGAGAAACATCATATACAGTGGTCTTCATGTAAAGAACCTGTTATTCTTGTCAGATTTTAACAAAACTTAAATTTTCACAACAGATATTTGGAAAATCCTGAGTAGCAAATTTAATGAAAATCCATCCAGTGGCAGCAGAGCTGTTCCATGTGGACAGACAGACACGATGAATAGCATGCCTAAAAACTCATCTCTTCTGCTTCAATACCCTATAAACATACTGCCATGGTTCTGGCACAGAAGAACTACAGATTTTAAGATGGTACAAACCAAAGTTCATAAGGTTTGAAATGCCAATTTTATGTCACCAATTCACAGTCAACA
>Ga0209755_10003867_pt1 | contig 18282 bp, 29 predicted proteins | sample TergutCo191P1_FD_187301 | JGI IMG/M metagenome (GOLD analysis project Ga0209755, IMG submission 187301) | Cornitermes sp. P1 segment gut microbial communities from Petit-Saut dam, French Guiana - Co191P1 (SPAdes) (version 2) | ecosystem: Host-associated > Arthropoda: Insects > Digestive system...
TTTTGTCAAGCGCTTCAGGATAGTTTCGGAAAGATACAGGGGCAGGCGCCGCAGGTTCGGGATGAGGTTTAATCTTGTCGCAGGGATTTGCAACTATGAGCTCTCGTGTTGATTTCAGAACAGGTCTAATGACCGCCTTGACCGTTTCGTTCTTGAACGGGAAAGGCTTTCCCAATACGTTGACGACCGCCAGGTTGTCAAAATTTCTCATGCTGGCGGATTTTCCCATTCCGCTGGAGCCGATTACCAAAATTCCGTAGCCCATTTGTTCCCCCTGCTATTTTTTCCCGTCCGCGCGGGCGGGTTTGTTCCATGCCTCGATTGATTTCGCGTGGCTCGATTCGGTCGGCCCGGCGGCCTGGCAGCCGTAGCACTTGACCCTCCACCCGCTTCCGCGCCAGGTCTCTTCCGCGTACAGGAAGATTTCCGCGTCGGCGGTCGCGCCGCAGAACGGGCACGGTTCCATGCCCGCCTCGAGCTCCATGCGGGCGACGGCCCTTTCCCATTCCTTGCCGTCGGAGGGCGGCGCGGGCCTGTTAGGCTTGCCGTGCCTGCCCCACCTGTCCAGCGCGTCCATCTCGGCGCAGAAGCCGTGTACCGTCCTTTCCCCGTGCGCGTTCATGTCCCTTCCTCCATTCGCTCGGCGGCCTCTTTCGCCGATTCCAGCGTCCCGTACTCGCCGCGCTCCCTTTCCCTTTTCAGGGATCCCTTCCCGGGGTAGCTGTAGAGAAGGAACGGTACGCCGCCGCCGGCCTCGACGATCACCCAGTGGTGGGTGCGGCCGCGGGCCCTCCAAAGCGGGCGCACCGGCCCGGTTCTGCGGTGCCAGTCCATCATGCCGCGGCCTCCTTGAGTAATTCAGGGTTGTCGTGGGTGTTGCCGATTATTTCAATGTCTTTGCACATCGCCCCAGCATAATGGTCAAGGATGCCGCACCCGCCTTTTGGATATTTTGTCGATGATAAACAAAATACACCTCTGACAAACTCCACTGCTTTATTCTCATAAGTTGGCTCTCTATCCGTAAGGCAAGGATCGCTTATTTTGTTTATGTTCGAGAATGCTTTGACGATATCCCCCGCGAAAATCTCCGCGCCGTTCTTGTCCTTCAAGCCCGTGCACATCCCCACGGTGTCGCCGTCAACCTCATGAGCGATCGTCGAAGGGCCGTGGTAGTCCATGATGATGTAATGCGCGTCCCCCCAGCGGGGGGCTTTAACGTAATACCCGTGGTACCATTCGCCGCTGTCCACCTGCTTGCCTCTAAACTTTATTTCCATGACTTTCCTCCTTTCCTTGGGGCGGTTCAAGATATGCCCAATGCGTCACTTCCACCCCTTGTCCGTATCTGGCGGGGGTAAAAATGCCGTCTTGCCCGCTCTCCTTTTTCTCCCTGTGCAGGCTATTTACGGTCCTGACGTGATAGTTACCGCGCGTGTCGAACACCAAAAGCCATCTGTGTTCCTCCGGGTATCCTTCGTTGAAACTAACCCATTCCATGTCCTTTCTCTCCTTTCCAAATAAAAAGGCCGCCCGCCTACGACAACGGAACGGCCCAACCGGGGTCGAAACCCGGTTATGGCACGTCGTAGGGTCCCATAACCGTTCTCTATAACCGACAGCCTCCGCCCATGCCGCCGAAACAGGCTATGGGCTTATGGCCGCCGTCTTGCCAGATTCTCTCTGGCCTTATATATATATTGTCTCCAAATAAAGACATATAGTCAATAGGTAAATGTCTTTTTTTGAAGAAATATTTATCTTTCCGCTGGAATCCACTACACAAACATTAAGTAATTGTCTCCAGGTATAGACAATTCTAAAGAAACCAGCTAAAATACCGAGAATAGAAGGAATGGAAGGCATGACCGTCTCCGAGATGGCAGAACAGCTCGAATTACCCTTGGCAACCGTCAAAAAACGGCTTCTTCGCGCTGGATGTAAACCCATCACCATGGAAGCGATATATGCCGTCGAAGATTTTGAAGCCATCCGCAACGTGCCCGCAAGGGGCAGGCCAAGGAAACCAAGGGACACCGACGCGCCATAGCATTCTTTGGCGAATCCTGCGATAATTGGCCATGGCAAATCTCCTAGAATCCATCGGCTCCAAAGTCAGCACCATAGTCGAACTTGCAAAGACCTTGGGCAACGCCGAGTTGATGCTCGAAATCGGGGAATTGCAGATGCAATTGGCCGATCTGAAAATAGAACACGCTGCACTGAAAGACGAAAACAGGGAACTCAAAGCCGACGCGGAAAGGGACAAAGACAATCCGCTCCGCTACGACGGCTCCGTCTACCGGGACGGCGACAACCATCCTTTTTGCCCTGCGTGTTACGACGACAAGCGGAAGCGGATTCATCTGTCTAGCAGCCAGTCCCAGTTTTTGCGATGTCCTGTCTGCCGTTTCGGGTTTGATCCGGGCGCCGACGCATCGCTTCGTTAGACTTTTTCAACACCTCTACCCCCCTGAGATATTCCCGCGCCATCCTTACAAGCACCCTTGGCCTAAAAACCAGGGAAAGGTAGATAACGATATTTTCAATGATTCTCATTTCTTTTGTTTCGCCCCTTTGTTCTTCCCGCGCCGTTCGTCCTTCCTGTTAAACAGGTACGCGCTGTTCCTCTGCTTTTTAAGAACGCTGTTCTGCCTGTGGGTGACGTGGATAAGGTTGTCAAGGATGTTGTTGGTATAGTCCCCGTCAACATGATCTATCTCATGCCTTTCCCGTATCGGCCCGTTGAACGCCGTCCATACCAACCTATGCACGTAAAACATCACGCGCCTTCCAGTGTCGTTCCTCAGCTTGATTTTCCTGTACCCGTTCTTCCCGTCGTCGTAGTCGCGCATCGGGGAACCGGTGCTTGCGTTCCTGACCAGCCCGGAGTCGGATATCTCGTACTTCCCGAATCCCTCTAGCGTCGCCCATTCCATCCCGTTACCTCCAGTCCCCGTGCAAATTGTTAGTCCCTATCTCTATCACCCTATGCCCGACGTACAGGGTTATCTCCAGATCCAAGGTCCGCCAGACAATCCGCCCCAGCCGCGTATACATGGGATCGCCGACCGCCCCTCGAATCGCCAGTTTCGCGTCACGCGCTAGCCCGGCGATTTGCGAAAAATCGTCGTCAGTAACATAGGCCCGCATCGCGAGCACGTTTCCCCTTCTACAGGGGAGTAGATAAAGCGTGACACCGCATGGGAGGCGGTCGACGTGGAACGCGCCGGATCTTTCAAGCCCCACGGGCACCTTGACGGCGGTCTCGGCGATCATCCTCTCGACAACCGGGATGAACATGTTAGACCGCATCTGCCTGTCCACGTGTCGCAGGAAAAGGGTTGCGGACAACGGCGCGACAACTATCGCGGCGATAAAAACGATGCTTGTCGCGCGGTCTCTTTTACGGCACATGCCTTTCCCCTTGGTTCTCAAATAGTGCCCGTCTTTCCGGGCAGTCAGGCGGGTTCCAGGAGAGCGCCCGGACGACGCCCGGACGGCTCGGCGGCGCGAAAAAGGAGGAAAAACCCGCCGCGTAACCGTCTCTGGGCCGATCAGGAATCGAACCTGATTGACGGCGGGATACGCGGAAGGAGGTGAGAAAACCGCTCCCCCGCCACGCCAGTCGGCCCGTGTCCCCGGCAAGGCTCTGCCGGGGTGGAGTAAAAATCTCTTTCATAAGGCTCATGCAAAGCCCTTTTCTTCGCGTAGCTTTTTGTTTTTGGCGCGGTACTCCCTGATTTTTTCCCGCAGCCAGAAAACGTCGGGTTGTCGGTTTGGCAGTTTCGCTATCGCCCGCATCTGCCTGAGTTCGTCGGTTCCCCACTTTGCAACCAGCACGTCGATCATCTCAGGCTTGTTGCCCTCCATCCACGTGTTCTCGTAGCCGCACTGGGCGATGACGTTCCTTTCGTCCCAGCGCACGTTGTAGTTGGCCCTGCCGTAGTAGTGCGAGCAGTGTATGTCCCCGGAGTTCCATTTATGCGTCCTGCCGCACGTGGGGCAGACTACCCAGCCGCCGTCATCTGCGGCACTCATGCGGACGAACATGGAGAATTCGTTGTCAAGGGTTTTGACAAGCTGTCTCTTGCCCATGGTGTCGATGGCGTTTCTTTTACTCATTGACCGTTTCCCTTACCCCGCGCCATTCCCATTTGTCCTCAATCCCTGCTCTGCATATGACGCATTCCGGGAAGTTGTCGTGTTTGCAAAACTTGCATTCGTCGTCGCAGACGATGGCTATTGCCTCCCGCAAATCCGCTATCGCAGCGTCGCGCTCGCGGGTTAGGCGTTTGTTATCCGCAAGCAGCGTAAGAATGTAAGACCTCATGTCAGATACAAACTTGTCCGAAAGCTCCATAATCAAGTCCAGAATCACGTACTTATTTTCCCGCGTCATTTGTCCCTCTCCTTAGTCAGCTCGTCGGCAAGCGCGTATGCGTTTTGTGCTACTGTTTTCGCTTTGTATGCAAAACTCATTTCAGGATGTTTATCAAAAACTCTTGAAATGCATACAGGCAATGCCTGTCCAGCGAACCAGTCCCGCAAGGACCTTCCGCAGCTGGAGCAGTCCGTATAGCCACCCCCGCCTTCCTGTCCAGAATGCTCCATTACCGGAAACGCCGATCCGCCGTCTTTCCTTTCGCTCATTGTTTTACCTCCCAAAAAGCCACAGCCCGGCGAAAACCATTGCCAAAACCCACCCGGACGCGAAGACGGCAATCGCCAGCCCTATAGCCTTTCCCCTGGTTCGCGCCATTACCCCGGCGATCTGTTTTCTTACCTCCACCGTTTCCGTCATTTGCCCCTCCTGCTTTTTGGAAAACCCGCGCTTTCCTTCCTGGTTTTTGCTATCGCGATTCCTGTCGCCGCGATTACCGCCATCAGAACCGCCAGGCCAATCAGTGCCATCGTTCCCTCCCGTGTTTTGTCAGTCTTATTTGTTGCCGAAGAATTTGGCAAACTCCAGGTTGCCATAAGCCCCGTCCGTGACCTCGACGATCTCCCGCACCGTGTAGGATTCCTTCACCTCTTTAAGGCCGTCCACAAACTGCTGCGTCCCCTGGGAACACGCGCCGGTTATGACCCTGTACATGACAACCGCGTCGTCGAAATTGACGACGCTGTCCATGGTTAGGTTTTCGAACGCGCTCTTGTCCCGGTCGGACTGCTTGAAACGGAGGTCGAGGATGCCTGACCTCACGTCCTTGCAGTGCGCGTAGTGTTTTCCGTCCGTTATTACGTTGTGGCCCTTTATCTTGCCGACGTAATAGGTAATTCCGGCGGGCATGGGCTTTGCTTTGGCTACGTGCGTGAGGATGCCGTCCGCGTACAGGTACCTCCCCTCCACATAGTCGCCTTCCCTAAGTTTTTTGTAGTTGGAGGTGTCGGTGATGGCCGTGCCTCGCAGGTCCAAGTAACCGCCCACGGTCAGCGAATCGGGCAGCGAGGTGATGGCCGTGCCTCGCAGGTCCAAGTAACCGCCCACGGTCAGCGAATCGGGCAGCGAGGTGATGGCCGTGCCTTGCAGATACAAGCTGCCGCCCACGGTCAGCCCGTCTGGCAGCGAGGTGATGGCCGTGCCTTGCAGGTCCAAGCTGCCGCCCACGGTCAGCAAATCGGGCAGCGAGGTGATGGCCGTGCCTCGCAGATACAAGCTGCCGCCCACGGTCAGCCCGTCTGGCAGCGAGGTGATGGCCGTGCCTTGCAGATACAAGCTGCCGCCCACGGTCAGCGAATCGGGCAGCGAGGTGATGGCCGTGCCTTGCAGGTCCAAGTAACCGCCCACGGTCAGCGAATCGGGCAGCGAGGTGATGGCCGTGCCTCGCAGGTCCAAGTAACCGCCCACGGTCAGCGAATCGGGCAGTGAGGTGATGGCCGTGCCTTGCAGATACAAGCTGCCGCCCACGGTCAGCGAATCGGGCAGCGAGGTGATGGCCGTGCCTTGCAGATACAAGCTGCCGCCCACGGTCAGCGAATCGGGCAGCGAGGTGATGGCCGTGCCTTGCAGATACAAGCTGCCGCCCACGGTCAGCGAATCGGGCAGCGAGGTGATGGCCGTGCCTTGCAGATACAAGCTGCCGCCCACGGTCAGCCCGTCTGGCAGCGAGGTGATGGCCGTGCCTTGCAGGTCCAAGCTGCCGCCCACGGTCAGCGAATCGGGCAGCGAGGTGATGGCCGTGCCTCGCAGATACAAGCTGCCGCCCACGGTCAGCCCGTCTGGCAGCGAGGTGATGGCCGTGCCTCGCAGATACAAGCTGCCGCCCACGGTCAGCCCGTCTGGCAGTGAGGTGATGGCCGTGCCTTGCAGATACAAGTTGCCGCCCACGGTCAGCCCGTCTGGCAGCGAGGTGATGGCCGTGCCTTGCAGGTCCAAGTAACCGCCAACCGTCAGCCCGTCGGGCAGTGAGGTTATCTGCGTGTCTTGCAGATACAAGTCGCCCTCGATCGTGTTCGTCGCCTCATCGTAGGCGCTTGTGATTTCCCTTAACTTCATTTGCAACTCCTTAATTGTCGTAGACGACGCGCAACCTTTGCGCTGCGCCCCAAAACTGGCTGATCAAGGTGCGTGGGAATGGGAAGATCTGGCAGGGGCGCAACAACACAGCATCCACACAGATCGAGATACCCATCCAGCACCTCAGCCGCCTCGTCGTAATTGCTTAGGGAAAGAGATCCTGTAACATCCATCTTCACTGCCTCCTGTATTTGGACAAAGCTTCGCCATTTTCCGTTTACACGGGTACTTTTCGCTTGTCATGAAAGACCGCCGTCAGCCGTGGCCGCCGAAACGTACTCACGGTGTCGGGCGATCAAATAAGTCGCCTAAGAATCCTATTTATGGAAAATATTTCCCTTAAATAGTTCTTCCTGTTCCGCCTGCGTGAGATGGAACGATACCTCTTTGTTAATGGCGATCCTTGGGATCCCCTGTTTAAAGTGGAGTTCAAGGGTGACCCTGCCGTATTCCACGCCCCTTGCGGACTCCTCAAATTTTTCCAGTATCCTATGCGGAATCTTCATGTAATCCCCCCGCGATCCTTTTGCCCATTTCCAGCTTTTCCCGTCCCGACGGTAGGCAAGTCGCGGGCACGGAGCAGTTGTCAAGGAAGGCGACAAGATCGCTCTCCGTGAAAAGGACGCGATCCCCGATTTGACGGAAAGGCACCTTTCCGTGCTCCTTGTACCTGTTCAAAGTTCTTAGTGAAATGCCAAGCGCCTTGGCCGCGGATTTCTTGTTATATACGGTTGGCATGTCCTTTCCTCCATTTCCCCGTTTCCTCCAAAAAAGCCCCTCCCGTGGTACAATTGAGATACCACAAACAAAATTCCCACAGGAGGGGCAAAATGACCGATATACTCGGACACATTGGCAGCGTTATTACCGTTGCCAAAGCCGTATCCGAACTTTCCGATAGGTTCGAGAAATCCGACCTTATCGAAAAGATCGCCGAGCTTAACATCCAATTAGCCACAGCCAAAAACGATAACGCCCGACTAATAAACGAAAACCGAGAGCTAAAGGCCAATGCGGAAAGGGAAAACATCGACCCCCTCCACTGGACAGGCTCCATCTACCGAAACAGTGCCGATCATCCGTTTTGCCCAGCCTGCTTCGATGACCGCCACAAGCGCATTCATCTCTCGACAAATGCCATACCTGGCTGTGGCGAAAGCTTTACCTGCCGCGTATGCAGGAACCACTTTGACGATTCCGAACAGCATTAGTCCGCCCCAAAAAACCCGCCCCAGCTCAGAAGGGCGATCATCAACGCCGCGCCTATAACCGAAACGGCCAGGCTATACCTTTGGCTCTTCGGTTTACCGTGCCTGGAGGCGACAAACAAAATTTCAGCCGCCATCCATATGAGAAACAGCCATTGAGGTGCCCCCATAGTCCACTCCACAACTCCCTCCATAAAAAAAAGCGTTCTATTCACCCTTCGGCCAGCACGCCTCCAGGTGGATACAACGCTCTTCTTCCCGGTGCTGCGGGGGTTTGTTTTCAGTTCCCATATGGTAACTATACTTAGATTATAATTCCCATTCAGGAATTATGTCAAGCGAAAAATCCCTCATTTGGGAATTTTTTTTCTTGGAGATCGCCGAAAATGAAATATGGCACTTGCGCGGACGGCTACAATAAGAAGAATAGACACTGCTCTTGCATCTAGCAACAAAGAACGAAAAAATCTTATAAAAGCTGTTAATTTAAACAAAAATAGCATAACAAACTGGGACACACGCGGCACCATTCCCGCCGCAGATGTAGTGTTAAGGATTGCCGATTTTTTGGGGGTTTCTATCCGCTGGCTGTTGACCGGGGAAGATGAATCGGGGTATAATTTAGATGAAAGGAATGTGATTACGAAGTACCGACACCTTGACGATCAGGGGCAATACGAAATCAAGCTGCTACTCGACGCAAAGCTCACGGTACTTGAAAAAAAACAGACTACCGCAGGATGAGCTAGATATTAGACGTTTCCGCAAAGGATAAAGGGGTGTATATGAAAAGACGTGCAATTTTATTTGTGACAGTTGTCGCAATTGCAATTATAGGGTGCGCTTCTCCGCCGCCGCAACGTACCGAAACCTTAAACCAATGGCTGGAATTCACAGTGGCTCCATCTCGCATAACCCGAACTGGCGAGACAATTATGAGGTCTACTCCACGTGCAGATGGGGCGCGTCTAGTTGTCTATTTTGATCCCGCCCTAAGTCCCGATTTTTATTTTTACATGGCAATGTTAAGGCGGGACTTTGGCTGGACTCGTACTGTAGATGGGAATTGGAGGGGAGGGTTTCGCTTTGTACGAGAAGGAATAATGTATGTAAATCCATCGAGAAGGGTTGCAATTTATATACATCCTAATTATCGTACGTTTAGTGTCTTTAGAACAAGAATTGAACGTGATTAGCGGAAAAACTAAATGACATGGAATATTTTCTAGTTGTTATATCTATTATACTAGCTTTTGCTTTTCCTGTCGGTTTTATGATTTTTAAAACAAGGCAAATTAAACAGCAAATTAAAGGGCTTTCAGATAATACACTAGAGATGGCACCCGAAGAATTTTTTAAAATGAGAAATTATAGTTTTGGTGGGAGAGGCAGTCCTATGTATAGCAAAAATTATAATTTTGCAGGGGTTTATATTATTCTTAACAAGACAAAAAATATGTATTATGTTGGTCAAAGTCAAAAAATATTGGACAGAGTAAATGATCATCTATCTGGAAAAGGTAATGGCGATGTTTACGCTGACTTTAAGCATGGGGATTTATTTGGTATTAAAATGTTTGCCCTTGAAACAAGCGGTTATTCATCACTTAATGAACTAAAGAGACATACTATTATGACTTTTGATGCTTATGCTAAAGGCTATAATAAAACACGAGGAAATCAATGAAATGGGTTACAAACAGTTATGTATAATTCGTGAAAAAGAGGTTGACTGGCAGGAAGTTATCCGTTTAGCGAAAGAAGCTAAATCCACTGGCTGGCCTGATGGAACCGCTGGAGGATGGGATAGACGTATCGTAAAAGCACGAAAGATGGCTAAGAAATTATGTATTGACCCTGTGGATGAGATTGGGTTACACTAGTCGTGGATAGGCTTTCATTGATAAAGGGGAATATTATGAAAAGAGCTATTTTTCTCTTGACCGCAATTTTGGCGTTGACGGTGTTTTTCGCTGGCTGTACGATGCTGGATGATGATGATGGAGGCGAGCAGCCCCCTTCTGCTAGACCATCTGGCCCTAACCCATTGAGAGCAATCATAGACCACACTTACGATTACTTGAATGAAAATGGTACTAGACATCCTACAATTTCTCAAACCTGGGTTGGGGTAGATATAGTCAACATAATCCCTATATGGGAAGGCGTTACCTATTCTTCTACCATTGAGATGGAGGCCACTGTTCTTAATAGATATTATGGCCTCATGGTATTTTTATTGTATTTAGATATTGATTCTGTTATGATTGGTCAACCCCATTATCGAGGCATGGCTTGGATGAGGCTTCGAAGATATTTAGGTAATGGAATTGTAGCATCTACAGTTATGGGCATAAACCAAGCTGGCAATAGTTTCGTACTGTCGCATTAACTTACATGTATAGTTCTGTGTGGACAAATATTGAGAAAGCCTTAAGGCACGACAACAATACGGTAATATTTCCACCCATGATGACGGCGAAGTGTTTGAGTACGATTTCAGGACGGTTACCAGTTTTTAACAGTGGCAATAGTGAGATACATGGCTGGCGACGAACCTACACCTGAACAGCATGAAGCATTGAAGGCGGAAATTGATGCGGCGGCAAAACGTCCCTACACATACGATCCCGACTGCCCCCTGCTTACAGAGGCGCAGCTTGCGGAGTTCCGCCCGGTCAACTACGCAACGAACGAGGAGCGGCTGGCGGACATGCCCAAAACGATAGAAAACCACTTGACTCGCGCCACTTCCCCCGTTATCATTAAGGGCGTGGACGAGGTCGCCGATAAGCTGGATCGCATAGGGAAAGCCCTTGAAGATATATGCGATCAGATGCGCAAGCCGAAGGACAAATTCTCCAACACGCTTGAGACGGTAGTGCTTATAGTGGCCGCACTTGGGTTTCTGAACATAGTGGACACCGTGGTGCGGTGGTTCGCAGGAGGTTGATATGCTGTTCCAGTTGATCAGTTGGATTATCGTTACCGCACTTGCTCTCACCGCGTATTTCATGATTCGAAAGATGCGTAAAAGCCAGGAGTAGCTTCCCTGCGCTGGATTGCGGGAGGTTGAGATGTTGTTCCAAGCATACTTCATCATCCGTCACATGGAAAAGACGGGTAAAATCAGGTAATAGCACCATCCGCCCCGACTTCTCCCCCAAAACGGCAAATTCGCGCTGTTATTATGGTAAGGAGATAGACATGGGAAGCAAAAAGAAAACAGTTAAACCCAGGAATACGGCAGGCTATGCGCTGGCTGTTGTAAACAAGATCGACACCTTCATAAAGAAAAAATATGGGATGCACTTGTGCGCAAGCCCGCAACATTTACCATTGCCATAACTTAGGCTATACACTGTACGCGCCGCGCATTGCGCCGGTAATCGGCTGCGGCGGTTTGCCGTGGAATCTGTCAGACAGTTCCACGGCGTGTTTCTCCAGCATGTCCAGTAGTTCCCCGAACGCCTGCGGGTTGCTCAGCACTTCTGGTTTCAGGCTAATAATTTCGGCGGTCAAGGAAAGGGACTGAATTTTTTCGGCTTGGTCTAACTCTTTATAGCGTTTATGCATGAGTGCCTCCTTATGCCCCAATTGTCGGCGGCCAGCCCCCCGCCCTTTAGCAAACGTCCTAGACATCAGAAAGACGGCGTAACAGGCGCATCAGGAAAGCCAGGAAGTCAAATGGATAAGCAACGAAAACCCACTTGACGGTGCACGTTTTTTATGCCCCTTTCCAAAGCATTGCCTTTGATATGTCAGTTTATGCATTAATCATACCGCCCTACGGAACGGCAGGACGTTCCCGAAGGCCTCAGCCGCCGCGCTGCCGACGTCCCGGACGTTTTTCGCCTCGATATGGGACGCGTATTTTTTGAACACGCTTTCGGAAAGATGGCCGCTGACCTTGGCGACCTTCTCGCCGTCCATTATCTGCGTGATCTTGGAGCAGAAAAAGTGCCTCCACGAATGAAAGGTAATATTGCGACCCTTGTGATCGACCTCGATTTTTCCCAAGGCCTCCTTCAGACCCTCCAAAACCACCTTGGGATCGGCCGGTTTATCCGGGCGCAGCGAAGAGAAAACAAAGGGATCGTCAACGTTATGGGGATTCTCCTTTAGCAAGTCCAGCAGAATGGCCCTTACCTCCGGTAATAACGGAACAATCCGTCTGTGTCCGTTTTTGGGACACTTTAGGCCGTCAAGGGGGGAGTAACTGTGGGCTATGTTTATGGTGTCCGTTCCAATATCGGATCGGCGCAATGCCAGACATTCACCCTGCCTGGCTCCAGTGGTGGCGGCAACCAGGGAAGCGGCAAAGGCTCTTTTGTCTTTCCAGTCGGCGGCGAAGACGGCGGCAGCCTCGGCCTCGGTAAGCACCCCCCGCTCCCTGTTGGTTATCGAAAACTTGGTCAACCCGACGACCGGATTGGAGGGTATGATCTTTTCGTTGAATGCCCATTTAAGCGGGGTGCAGCATACCATAAGCGTCTGGTTGATCGTAGATGTCGCCAGACCCCTGGCCGCCAGTTGGTTGGACAGTTTCTTGAGATCGTCGGTGGTCACGCAGTTCATCTTCTTGTCCCCAAAAAAGGGCACCAATTCAGCTTTTACCCTTTTTTGGCACTCATGGGCATAGCTTCTAGAAAAGCGGTATCCGTGGGAAAGCCTGTCGCGTATATACTCGGACTTGTCGTAGTCCCAGAAGGATTCGAGGAACGCGACGAAAGGAACCGCCCCCCTTCCGGTGTTCTTGACCGCCGCGATGTCGATTAGGCCCATGCCCTTGAGCGTATGGACAATTCGCAGGGCATCGTCCGGGTTAAGATCCGCCCTGCGTATGGCTTTTATTGCGGACTCAATCCCGGCGGCATCCTCTATGGGGCGTGGCTTTCCAAGCCTTCCCGTGGGTATGCCGTTGATTTTCCACAGTTCCGCCTTGACCTGGGCCTTGATCCTGTCCGTTTCCCCGGTTGACCTTGCGGACAGCTTTCTCCCGCTGGCCTTGTCGATGAACTCGACGTAGTAAACGCCGCTTTTCCGTTTGTGTAGGTAATATTCCCGACGCATGAATGGCTCCCTCTGGGAAAAGTTCTCATACTTTTTCCCATTCGTTTGAGTAGGAGCCTTTGCGCCGGTTCTTCCGATGGCAAAGACTATGCTATAATTCCTTGCCCCGCAAGGAATTAGCTATCATGAACCGCGAAGGGTTCGAACCTTCGACCCGCAGATTAAGAGTCTGCTGCTCTACCAGCTGAGCTAGCGGTCCTGGCTTTGCGCCGCTCTACCAAGACCAATTTGGCACAGATTCAAGAAAAGGTCAAGCGCGGAAACGCCACATTGACACGTTTGACCTTTCCGGGTAGACTATCAGGCAACGGGATTTTCGCCGAAGCCGCCACGAGACGCTGTAGGCAGGTTCCGGCCCCGTGAAGGCGAGAGTGGTGGAATGGCAGACACGCCAGATTTAGGTTCTGGTGCCTTTGGTGTATGGGTTCAAGTCCCATCTCTCGCAGCCTGGACACAGGGAATCTTAAAGTACGCAAGGAAAGAAAAGTGCCCGTAAGCAAAGAAATCACCCGCTTGGAAAAATCGAACGTCAGGCTGAGCCTGACAATCCCTAAAGAGGACCTGGTGTCCGGCTATCGGGACGTCCTCGGCGACTATACCAAAAACGTCCAGATACCCGGCTTCCGCAAAGGCAAGGTGCCGGCCAACGTTTTGGAAAGGAAATTCGGAGAGGCTCTTAGGGGCGAGGCCCTGGGCAAAATCCTGGAAAAGGCCATAGAGGAGGTTTTCGACGACGAAAACATGCCCCGCGACGAAAAGCCGCTGGCGTACTCCCAGCCAAAGATGGAGGACGAGCCGAAGTTGGATCTTGAAAAGGATCTGACCTTTTCGCTCGTTTACGATGTCATGCCAACCGTAAGCGTCGGCCAGTGGAAGGGGCTTGAGGCCGAGGTTCCCGAGGCGCAGGTTGGCGACGAGGACATCGCCCGCGAGCTTGAGGCGGTAAGGGAACGCAACTCCTTCGTTCTTGACAGGGACGATGGCGCCAAGGCGCAGAACGACGACATCGTTACGGTTACCTACTGTGAAATAGACGAATCCGGCGCGCCCGTGCCCGATTCCCAGAGGGACGATTTTACGTATACCCTGGGGAAGGGTCAAAACGCGTATATGTTCGACGACGAGATCGCCGGCATGGCAAAGGGCGAGACCAGGGAGTTTGCCAAGACCTACCCGGAAGCCTCCGGGGAGGAACCCGCCGGGGAACGCCCCTTTTTCGCGGGCAGAACCATGAAGCTTAGGGTAACGCTGACGGCTCTCAAGGAGCGGAAGCTTCCGGATCTGGACGACGAGCTCGCCCAGGATGTCGACGAGAAATTCAAGACCCTCGACGATCTCAGGAAAAACATACGCGAGCGCCTGGAGTCAAGCCTGGAGGCCCGCGTCAGGGAACTTAGGATAAACGGGCTGATGGAAAAGATAAGGGAAAACACCCCCGTGGTTCTTCCCGAGTCCATGATAAGGGCCGAAATCGGCGGGCGGATCGGGGCGCTGGGGCGCAACTTCGGTATGCAGCCCGACGCGGTCATGCGGATGCTGACGTCGGACGGCGGTAACCTTGCAGACGTCGAGGCCTCGTGGCGGCCCGGCGCGGAAAAATCCCTTCATGCCAGCCTTATAATCGACGCCCTTATAGAGGAACAGAAAATCGAGGTTAGCGACGACGAGCTTAAACTGGAACTGGAAAAGCTTGCTGCGGATTCCGGTTCTTCCGAGGAGGAGGTACGGGAGCGCTACGGGGAGGAGCAGCTTGGGTACCTAAAGGAAAGCCTTAAGGAACGCAAGTTTTTCGATTTGCTGCTGGCGGAGAACACCGTTAAGACGGGTTCCCGGGTGAGTTATCTGGACTTAATGGCGAATAACGGGTAAATTACTATATGACCGAACAAATGAACAGCTTGGTTCCCATCGTCGTCGAGCAGACGGGTGCGGGCGAACGTTCCTACGACATTTTTTCCCGCCTCCTGAAAGACAGGATTGTTTTTATCGACGGGGAAATCAACGATATTACCGCGGATCTGGTGGTGGCCCAGTTGCTTTTTCTGGACGGGCAGGACACGGACAAGGACATAAACCTGTACGTAAACTCGCCCGGGGGATCCGTTACGGCCGGGCTTGCCATCTACGACACGATGCAGTACGTAAAGTCCGACGTGCAGACCATTTGCCTGGGGCAGGCGGCAAGCATGGCGGCCCTTATCGTCGCCGCCGGGGCTGCCGGCAAGCGTCTTGTTCTTCCTTCCTCGCGTATGCTTATACACCAGCCGTGGGGCGGCGTGCAGGGACAGGCCAGGGACATAGGCATACAGTCCAGGGAGATAATCCGGCTGAAAAAGATGACCATAGACTATTTCGCGAGGCACACCGGCAAGGACGTGGGGAAAATAGCCGCCGACATGGAGCGCGACTTTTACATGTCGGCGGACGACGCCGTCGCCTACGGTGTCGCGGATCGCATTCTTACGAGGGAAAAAAATGGCACGTCTTCGTAACAACAGGATGCCCAACGAGAGGATATGCTCGTTCTGTGGCAAGAGCGCCGACATGGCGCGCAGGCTTATAGCCGGGCCTGACGATGTTTTCATCTGCGACGAATGCGTCGAGGTGTGCCGCAAGATACTTACCGAGGAGGATCAGGAGCTTTCGTCCCAGTTTTCCGGGGACATTCCCACGCCGGTGGAAATAAAGAAGTTTCTTGACCAGTTTGTTATCGGCCAAGACGCGGCCAAGAAGGCGCTGTCCGTCGCGGTGTACAACCACTACAAGAGGATTGCCAACCCGAGCAAGGGCAACGGCGACGTGGAAATCGAAAAGTCCAACGTCCTTCTGATAGGCCCAACCGGGACGGGCAAAACCCTGCTTGCCAAGATACTCGCCCGGAAGCTTAAGGTTCCCTTCGCCATAGTCGATGCGACCACCCTTACCGAGGCGGGCTACGTCGGCGAGGACGTGGAAAACATTCTTTTAAAGCTGATCCAAAACGCCGGTGGGAATATTTCCACCGCCGAGCGCGGCATAGTGTACATCGACGAAATCGACAAGATCGCCCGCAAGGGGGAAAACGTCTCGATTACCCGCGACGTTTCCGGCGAGGGTGTTCAGCAGGCGTTGCTCAAGATAATAGAGGGAACCATCGCCTCGGTGCCGCCCCAGGGCGGGCGCAAGCACCCGAACCAGGAGCTTATCCGCATCGACACCACGAACATCCTGTTTATCTGCGGTGGTGCTTTCGTGGGGCTTGACAAGTTTATCGAGCGGCGCGTCGTACAGCATCCGCTGGGCTTTGGCGCGGAGACGACCGGCGGCGAGAAAAGCCGGAAGGAGCTGTTCGATGCCCTGCATCCGGACGACCTTATCCATTTCGGCATGATCCCGGAGTTTATCGGCAGGCTTCCCATTACCGTAAGCCTTGAGGATCTTAAGCGCGACGAGCTAAGACGCATCATCACCGAGCCGAACAACGCCATCGTCAAGCAGTACCAGGCCTCCCTTGCCTACGACGACGTCAGGCTGGAGTTTACCGAGGAGGCAATCGACGCGATCGCCGACACCGCGATCAGGCAGAAGACCGGGGCGCGTGGTTTGCGGGCGATAGTCGAGAAGCTTATGACTGATGTCATGTTCGAGATTCCGTCGATGAAGGGCAGCAAGCAGGTGGTTATTACCAAGGATGTCGTCCAGCGGTCGGAAACGCCCGTCATTCAGCAGTTGCAGAAAAGCGCGTAGGTTTTCGCTTGAGGCACGGCGGGGGTTCAAGGAAGGCCGGCTTTTCGTCGTTCTTTTCCGGTTTCAGGAAGGCCGATTCGATTTTTGACGCGGCGGGGGAGGGCGACGGGAAAATCACGGACGAGCAGTTTACCCTGCTTCCCATGCGTGATCTGGTGCTGTTCCCCAACACGATTGTCCCGATTTTCATTACCGCCCAGCCGGGCATGGCCGCCCTTGACGAGGCCCTCCAGCGCGACAAGCGGCTGTTCGCCGCCTGCCTGAAAAAGCGGGAGTCGCCGTCTGGCGTGGAGGAGACTTGGCCGGTCGGCACGGTCGTCCGCATCGTCCAACACCTTAAGCTTCCGGACAATACCATGCGGGTCGTGTTGCAGGGGGAGTACAGGGGCAGGGTGCTGGAAACCGAGCAGCGGGACGGCTTTTCCATCGTCAAGGTCGCGCCTATCGACGCGGAGCTGTTCGGCGACCCGCCGCTTCCGGAGGACATCGCCCTTCTGCGTACCGTGCAGAGGTCGTTCGCGCAGTACGCGGAGCTTTCCAAGAAAATAGGCTCGGAAACGCTGCTGGCCGTGGAGCGCACGGAAAACCCGGAGCGGCTCGCCAACCTTATCTGCAACTCCTCGCAGTTCAAGCCCGAGAAAAAGGTCGAGATGCTCGCCATATCCGGCGCAAGGGAACGGCTGGAGGCGATTCTCGAGACGCTCGAGCGGGAAAACGAGATATTTGGCATACAGAAAAACATCTCCGGCAAGGTCAGGAGCCGGATGGAAAGAACCCAGCGCGAGTACTACCTTAACGAGCAGCTAAAGGAGATCAACAAGGAGCTTGGCAGGGATGCCGCCGGGGACGAGTTCGCCGAGCTGGAAAGGCGGATCGCGGAAAGGAACCCCCCGGCGGAGGTGCTGGAAAAGGCCGCCAAGGAAATCGCCCGTCTGCGGAAGCTTCAGGCCCTGTCCCCGGAGGCGGGGATTCTGCGGGGGTATCTGGAATGGATTTGCGACCTTCCATGGAGCAATTCCAGCGTGGACTCCGGGGATCTGGAGGCGGCGGAAAAGATCCTTGACGAGGATCATTTCAACATGCGGAAGGCCAAGGATCGCATTCTGGAGTTCATCGCGGTAAGGCGGCTTTTGGCCGATGCCGGGGATCCCGCCGAGGACTCCCCGGGCGTGGGAAGGCCCGCCCCGGATTCGGAAAAACCGGTTCCCGCCGAATCCCCGGCCGTCAAGGGTCCGATTCTCTGCTTTGTTGGTCCCCCGGGGACCGGCAAGACCAGTCTGGGGAAGTCGGTGGCGCGGGCCCTGGACAGGCGTTTCGTCCGCATATCCCTGGGGGGGCTTAGGGACGAGGCGGAGATCCGGGGGCATCGGAAAACCTATGTCGGCGCGCTTCCGGGCAAGATAATCCAGTCCATGCGGAAGGCCGGCACCATGAACCCGGTTATCCTTCTTGACGAGATTGACAAGCTTTCCAGCGACTTTCGGGGGGATCCGGGCAGCGCGCTTCTTGAGGTGCTTGACCCGGAGCAGAACGCTAATTTTTCCGACCACTACATGGAGGTGACCTACGACCTTTCCAGGGTTCTGTTCATAGCCACGGCCAATTCCCTGCACGGCATTCCGTACCCGCTGCTCGACAGAATGGAAATAATCGACATCCCGGGCTACGGCGAGAACGAAAAGCTTTCGATTGCCAAGCAGTTTCTCGTCCCCAAGGAACTTCGGGAAAACGGTCTTTCGCGGGCAAAAATACGCT
>Ga0209755_10003868_pt1 | contig 18280 bp, 15 predicted proteins | sample TergutCo191P1_FD_187301 | JGI IMG/M metagenome (GOLD analysis project Ga0209755, IMG submission 187301) | Cornitermes sp. P1 segment gut microbial communities from Petit-Saut dam, French Guiana - Co191P1 (SPAdes) (version 2) | ecosystem: Host-associated > Arthropoda: Insects > Digestive system...
CGGCGGCTATGGCGGGGGTGCCATGCCCGTTCCCATCCCGAACACGGAAGCCAAGCCCCCCTGCGCCGATGGTACTGCCCCGCGAAGGGGCGGGAGAGCAGGTCGCCGCCGGGCTTTTTCTTTCTTTCGCCCGTTGCTTTCCGCGCAAAAACGCCCATACTTAAGGTAGGCTGGCTTTGGGCCTGCCGAAAAACGATGGGGAAAAAACAACCTAAGCGCGCGCTGCTGGTCTTGCTGGGAATCCTGGCGGCGGCTGGCGTTTGCGCCGCGCAAACCGAAGCGTTCGAGCAGGAGGGACTGGCAGCGCGGGAATGGCAGGGCAGGGGGCTGACGGCCCGCCACCCCAGCCTTCCCATTGGCGCAAGGCCAAGGCTGACCAATCTGGCCACTGGCGGCGAGGTGGAGGTTACCATAGTCGAGCGCCCTCCCGGCCTGCCTACGGGCTCGGTCATAGACATTTCCATGGCCGCGGCGCAGGCCCTTGGCATTGTCCGGGGCGATGAGCGCATTGCGGTGGCGGCTTTCGTTCCGGCGCCGCCGCCCGAGCCGCCCGCTGCCGCCGAGCCTGAGCCTGCCGTTGCCGAGCCTGAGCCGGTTTTTATCGCCGCGGAGCCTGAGCCCGAGCCGGCGGCTGTGGCCATCGAGCCTGAGCCCGACCCAGTGCCGGAGCCAATGATTGCCGTTGCCGAGCCTGAGCCGCCCGCCGTTGCAGCCGCGCCTGAGCCGCCGCCCGCCGCCGCCGCGGCGCCTCCGCCAAGGGCGGCGCCGGCCCCGAGGAGGCAGCGCCCTGTGACCATTACCATACGCAATTACGTGATAGTCCCGTGGGCGCTGCCTGGGGAATGCGGCGAGTGAGCCGCTCGGCGGCGCCATTCCCGCAAAAGCGGCGCTTTCCCCCTGGCTTTTCCGGGCCGGCCAAGCGGGCGCCGCGCGGATGCGGCTTTGCCTGCGCCCGGGCGGAATTTTCGCCGCCTCAGGCGCGGGCAAATGGCGCCTGGGCGTGTTTTTTTGCCTTATTCGCCGGCGCCGCGGCGCCCTGCACCAATGTTTTTTGGGCGAAGTGTTGATTTCGGGGGAAAAATGCCCATAATTGATTATATAGGCTCCGGGCTTCGCGGCGCCTGCACCTATTCGGAGGAGAGGCAATGAAAAAGGCGCTACTGGCCTTGCTGGGGATTCTGGCGACGGCAGCGGTTGGCATGGCTTTTACGCAGGACGGAATGGCGAGGGTCATGCAGGCCGACGGGCTGGTTGCCGCCAGCCCCTTTATTTCCCCAAATACCCCGGCGTGGATAAACAACCCCGACACCGGCGAGTGGATCGAAGTCGTTGTGGACAGGTGGGTGCCGCCGGGCGGCGGCCGCATAATTGAAATTTCCCCCGACGCGGCGCTGGCCCTTGGCATTCCCGAGGGCGGGAGCGTGCACGTCACTACCGTAAGCCCGCCGCTTCCGTCCCCGCTTCCGCCGGTTTTTATCGCCGCGGAGCCTGAGCCCGAGCCGCCAGCCGTTGCAGCCGCGCCTGAGCCTCCTCCTCCGGCGCCGCCCCCGCCGCCCGAGCCCGAGCCGCCGCCTGCCGCCCCCCCCGAGCCCCCGCCTCCTGCGCCTCCTCCTCCATTGGCCGCGGCTTTCGATCCGGCTCCGCTTCAGCCGGTGACCATAACGATACACAACTACATCGTGATTCCCGACGCCCCGGCGCCGGAGCGGCCGATGCGCCGACGCCCGGCCGAATTCGCGGCGCCTGAGCCAATGCCGCCTCCTGTTGCGGCGCTTCCTCCTCCAGCGCCGCCCCCGCCTCCGCCGGCGCCTCCCCCATTGCCCCCTCCGCCCCCTCCCGAGCCGGCGGTTGAGGTGATACCTGGGCTGCCGGATCCGCACGGAAACAGGCTGCACAGGCTGCAGGTTGGGTCGTATTCGGGCATTGGCAGCGCTTCCATTGCCATGAGGCAGGTGGAGGCGGCCGGCTTTTACGCGGCGCAGGAGCAGCACGGCGGCTGGTTCAGGGTGATGGCCGTGGGCGTCCACTCCAGCAACGTGCAGGCGGCGGTGCAGCGCCTGGGCGCCATGGGCTTTACCCAGATTTGGGTGAGGGAATAGCGCCGCGGACTCCGCGGGGCCCCCGTACTCGCGGCGCTGAAAATACCGCGCTATTTTTGCGCCTGGGCGTTTCGGCGCTTGAACAAAAGCGCTTTTGCAGCTATACTTAAGGGGTAGGATATACTCACAAGGTTCTGAAGGGGGATTTATGGCCGATGCTAACCAGTTAGTTACTTTTCATCTTGGCGAGGAGTTGTACGGTATCGATATAATGGACGTCAAGGAAATTGTCCGGATCCAGGCGATCAGGGCCATTCCGAATGCCCCCGCTTACGTGGAAGGAATTTTCAACCTGCGAAGCGAGATTGTTCCGATTATCAACCTGCACAAGCGCTTCCATTTGAAAAAACTGGTGACGACGGACGAGGACGAGGAGCTGCTCTCCAGCTTTGTCATCATTGACATTGAAAGGATGAAGCTGGGCATTATCATTGACCGCATCTCGAGGGTGATTACCGTCGAGCAGGACGAGATACAGCCGCCGCCGCAGATGATTACGGGGATAGGCGCCGAGTACATTCACGGCGTGGTGCGCCATGACAAGGGCTACCTGATCATTCTGGACGTTCGCAACCTGTTCAATCCCAAAGAGCTTCAGAAAATAGCCGAGTTGAGGCGCTGACATGCCGCCCGAGCGGCGCCGGCTGAGGCCTGCGCCTGCCGGCGGCTGCAGATTCCAGGTGTCGTCATGAAGATAGAGGTTCACTCGCCTACCATCAGGCGCAAGGAGATGGACGCCGTTCTTACGGCGATGGTGGAAGACCGGGTTGGGCCCGGCGAATACTCCCGCGTCCTTTTGCAGACGGCGAAAGAGCATCTGCGATTTGACTTCGCGCTTGCGCTGCGCAGCCCGGCCACGGCGCTGTGCATCGCGCTGAAGGCGATGGGCCTTGCGGACGGCGACGGCGTGCTGGTCTCGGCGCTGGCCCCGCTGTACTGCGCGCAGGCGCTTGCCGACATGCGCCTGGTTCCGCTTTGCTGCGACGCGGCCTCGCTTTCCTTTCCGTGCATGAGCCTGGAGACCGTCGAAAAGGCGATTGCGGCAAGGCCGGAGGGGGTTCAGCCGCGCTGCATTCTCCTGCACCACACGCTGGGCTTCATGCCTGACGCGGCCTCGCTTGCGCCGCTTGGCATCCCGATCATCGAGGACGTTTCGCAGAGCTACTGCCCGCCGGCTGCGGCAGGCTCAGGCGGCGAGGGCGGCGGCGAAAAGCCGGAAAAGGGGGCCGAGGCTCCCAAGCCCATGGAGGCTGCCCGCGGGAATTTCTCAATTCTGGGGCTGGAGGAGCGGGACATGCTCACCTCGGGCGGGGGGGCGATTCTCTTCGCCGCGGCCAGGAGGGACGGCTCGGTTCTGCGCGGGCATTCGGGACTTGCGCCTGAGTACTGCCTGCCGGACATAAACGCGGCGCTGGCCAGCGTGCAGTTCAGGGAGACGGAGCGGAACATGGGCCGGCGCCGGGAAATCGCCGCCGCCTACGCCCACGCCAGCCTGCGCTCGAAGCACAGGCGCTTCGCCCCCCTCGACGGCCTTCCCTACAACGACTACGCCTTTGCGCTTGTGCTGGAGTCCAGCATGAAGGACGTCGCGGCCTTTGCCCGCAAAAAGGAAATCGCCGTGGAGAGCGCCTTCGCCAGGACGCTCGCCGGCTCAGGCGCGGCGGACGCGGCGCATTGCCCGGCTGCCTACTCGCTGTCGCTGCGGACGGCTCTGTTCCCCCTGTACCCGAGGCTTCGCTCGGCGGAGACGGAGCGGGTTTCCAGGCTGATAGCGGCGCTTCCGTAAGGAGGGCGGCGGATGGCGGGAAACGCGCCCGGGGCGCGCAGGGCGGTGCTGATTGTCAACCTGGGCAAGGAAAGCGCCGCGGCGGCGGCGGCTGAAATCAGGGGGGAGCTTGAGGCGCGCGGCGACGAGGTTTCGGAGTTTTCTTTCGAGGGGCGCCCGGGGCCCTTTCCGGCCGGCGCCTGGGACATAGCCTTCAGCCTGGGCGGCGACGGCACGGCGCTGTACGCCGCCAGGATGCTGGCCGGCTCGGGCACGCCGATACTCCCCGCGCGCCTCGGCACGCTGGGCTTTCTGGCGGGCGTGGGGATGGGCGAGTGGCGCGGGGTCTACGGGCAGTGGCTCGAGGGCTCGGCGCGGGCCTCGCGCAGGTGCATGTTCGCCGTTTCGGTTGAGAGGGAAGGGCGGCGCGCCTACTCGAACACCTGCCTCAACGACGCCGTCATTTCCTCGGTGGGAATCGCCGCGCTTCTGCGCCTGAGGGTCAGCGCCGGAGGCGGCGGCGCGGGAGCCGGCGCCGACCTTGGCTGCTACCGCGCCGACGGGCTCGTGATAGCCACGCCGACCGGCTCCACGGCGTATTCCATGGCCGCCGGAGGCCCCATTGTCGATCCGGAAATGGAGGCCCGCATCGTAAGCCCCATCTGCCCGTTCAGCCTGTCGAACCGCCCGCTAGTGCTTCCCTCGCGCCAGGCGCTGCGCGTGGACGTGGAGAGGGGGCAGAAAGGGGACGCGCTGCTCACCATCGACGGGCAGGACGCGTTCGCGCTGGAGGGCGGCGACGCGATCGAGGTCGGGCACTTCCCCCACCCGGCGCTTCTGCTGGGCTCGGGCAGCTCGGCCTACTACTCGGCGCTGCGGGAAAAGCTCGCCTGGCAGGGCGGGGGCCCAGGCCCCGCCGGGGAAGGCGCCGCCCGGCAGGGCGGCTCGGGCGCGGCAGGCTTCGGCGGGGAGGGCGGCGCCGCCCGAGCCGGAGGCGCGCTGCCGGGCGGCGGCGATTTTTTGGGAGGGGCGGATGCTTGAGGAGCTGAGCATACGGAACTACGCGCTTGTCGAGTCGGTGTCGCTGTCGTTTCGGCCGGGCTTCAACGCGCTTTCGGGCGAGACCGGCGCCGGCAAGTCCATAATCGTCGGGTCGCTTGCCTTTCTCATGGGCGCAAAGGCGGAGCCGGACATGATAAGGTCGGGCAGCGACGAGGCCAGCGTCTCGGCGCTTGTCTCGATACGGCCGGGCAACTCGGAGGCGCTTGAGTGGCTGGGAAGCCGCGACATCGGCTGCGAGGACGGCTCGGTCATCGTTCGCCGCAGCATCAGGGCCTCCGGGCGCGGCTCGATTTTCATCCAAAGCGCGCCTGTGACGCGGGCGGACCTCGGCGCCTTCATGGCGCTGCTGTTCGACATTCACGGTCAGCGCGACCAGGGCTCCCTTCTGCGAAAGGAGGCCCACAGGGCTTTCCTTGACCGGTTTGCCGGCATCGAGTGCGAGGCCGGGGAGTACGGGCGCGCCTTCGCGGAGCTTGCCGAGAGGCGCAGGGCGCTGGAGGCCTCGCTGCACTCGGAGCGCGACCGCGCGGCGCGGCTGGAGCTTCTGCGCTACGCGGCGGACGAGATCGCCGCCGCGGCGCCGCGCCCCGGGGAGCTGCGCGAGCTTGAGGCCGAGGCGCAGATGCTGGGCGACTTCGAGAGGCTCGCGGCGCACGCCGACGGCGCCGCGGAGGCGCTGTGCGAGGGCGAGGACTCCCTTCTTTCGATGGCGCGGCGGGCGAGGAGCGCCGTCGACGGCGCGGCCTCCATCGACCCGTCGCTTGCCGATCTCGGCCGGCGCCTGGAGGCGCTGTACTACGAGGCCGAGGACATCTCGGGCGAGTTCCGCGCCTACCGCGACGGGCTCAGCTACGACCCCGAGCGCCAGCGCGCCGTGGACGAGCGCCTGGCGCTGCTTTACAGGCTCGGGAAAAAGTACGGCGGCGCATCCGGCTTCGCGGGCGCGGCGCCCGGCGCCGGCTCCGAGGCGGGCGGCGCCGAGACTGGCGGCGGCGCCGAAGCGGGCGAGCCGCTGCTTGCCTACCGCGCCGCGGCGGAGGCGGAAATCGAGGCGCTTTTGGGCGGCGCCGAAAGCCGCGAAAGGCTGAAGGCCGGCATTTCGGCGCTGGAAAGGGAAATCTCCTCCAGGGCCTCGGCGATGCGCCAGAAGCGCAGGGCCGCCGCCGCCGATCTGGAAAGGCGGGTCTCGTCGGCGCTGCGAGCGCTGGGCATGGCCGGGGCGCGCTTCTCCCCGTCGGTGGCGCCCAAGTCCCGCGACGGCGCCCCGGTTTTCGGCCCATGGGGCGCGGACGAGATCGAGTTCCTCATCTCGGCCAACTCGGGCGAGCCGCTCAAGGAGCTTTCCAGGGTGGCCTCGGGCGGCGAGCTCTCGCGCGTGATGCTGGCGATCAAGTCCGCGTTCCACTCGGGGCCGGCGGCGGGGGAGGGCGGCGCCGGCGGCGCAGCCGGCTCAGGCGAGGCTGGCGCGGAATCCCAGGGAGCCGTTAACTCGGGCGGCCCGCATGCCGATAGTATAGAAACGATGGTTTTCGACGAGATCGACGCCGGCATCGGCGGCGAGGTGGCGCTTGCCGTGGGCGAGCACCTTGAGAAAATCGGAAGGGACCGGCAGATTTTCTGCGTGACGCACCTTGCCAGCATAGCGGTGCGCGCCGGCTGCCACTTCAAGGTCGAGAAGCGCGCCGAGGGCGGCAGGTCCTTTACCGGCGCGCGCCTTTTGGGCGCCGGGGAGCGCAGGATGGAGATTGCCCGAATGCTGGCTGGGGACGGCGGCGAGGCCGCGCTGGCCCATGCCGACGAGCTGATTTCCAAATACGGGAAAGGAGAAGCGAATGGCGTCGACTAAGGCCAGCAACCAGGCAAGATACCGGGCGCAGGCGGAGCCCTACGGCGCAATGGCCGAGGCGATACTCAGGGAGGAGCAGGACATCCTTGCGTCCATCGAGCCGGACGACTCCAACGTCGCGCCGAAAAAGCTGACGCTGGCGGAGGAGATGCTAAACCTCGTCTCGCACTACGTCGCCATGAACGGCATTTCCCAGGCGCTCCTGAAGGCGAAGGACGAGGACGTGCTGAACAGCGCCAGGAAGTCCCTGCTCAAAAGCCTGATTTACGTCGAGGAGGTCGTCAGCGGCTACGTCGACGCGGCCTTTTCCGACTACAAGGAGAGGCTCGAGCTTATCGAGTCGGTCAGCCCGGCCTGGCGCTACGCGCTGATGCAGAAAATGGGCCTTGCCATCGACCTTGTCTCGAACGCCTACGCCGACACGAAGTGGAAGTGGACGCTGGTCGAGCTCAAGGGGCGCTTCGCCGCCGTTGCGAAGAACCTGCTCGACCTGGACAGGATCGCGGCGAACACCGACCCGCGCTCGCCGCACTACGAGCCCACGGTTTACCACCTGCGCCTCTCGAAAAAGCTGCTGGCGCTGGCTGCGGAGCGCTACCGCGAGAAGTACGAGCTTTCCTCGAAGAGCGTCGAGGACTTCCAGAAAAGCCTTCAGTTCCTGGCCGCGCTGAAGCGGCTGCACCTGCTCACGGGCTCCAGGGACGAGGCGGAGACCACCAAGAAAAAAATGGAGATTTGGAACAGCAAGCTGGTGGCCGACATCAAAATCATGGCCGAAAAAAAGGGCTAGGGCGGGGCGCCGCCGGCCCCCTTTCCCTGCCCCCTCTAGCGCGCGCCGCCCGCGCCGCCGCCTCCCCTTGCCGCGAATGAGCCTCCAGGCGCCGTGCCTAGCCTGCCCCGAATGCGCGCCGCCCATGGCCTCCCCCATGCCTCAAGCGCGATGCCTCGCGCTGTCGGCCGCATCCCGCGCTCTGTGCAAAGGCGCCTGCCGGGCCCGGGTGGCCGGGCAGGCGCTTCCGGCCGGGCAGCCTAGTTAAGCAGCCTCGCGCTTTCGTGGTTGTTCCAGCGCAGGGCCATGTCCGCGGGGCTTTCCTCGGAGATGTTCCTCGCGCCCATGTCAGCGCCCAGACCCAGAAGCAGGCTTATCGCGTCGGATCTGCCCATTCTGGCGGCGTGGTGAAGCGCGGTGTTGCCGGAGGGATCCCTGGCGTTTATCGCCCTGCCGGAAAAAACCGACTCTATGGCGATCCTGCCGCTGGCGATGGCTATCTCGCCGGAGGTCACCTCGTCGACGGCCGCCATGAACGGGTCGGAGCCCGAGTCGGCCAGCACTTTGGCCAGGTCCCAGGCGCCCATGTCCACGGCCAGGCGCAGGGGGATGCGCCCGTTTGAGTCGACGGCGCTGAGCCGCGAGCCCTTGGCGACGATGGCCCTCAGCGCCTCAGGCGAGACCCCTTCCTGCACCGCGACGTGAAGCGGCGAGTTGCCGAAGTCGTCGGCGGCGTTCGCGCGGCCTCCGGCCAGAAGCGCCGGCAGCGCGCCTGAAGGCCCCGACAGCGCCGCCTGGAAGGGCGTTCTGCTGAGCGTGTTGCGCGCGTGGATCGAGACCCCCATCCCCAGAAGCGCTTCTGTCATGCCGTGATCCGCGGCCGCCACCGCGAAGTGCAGCGGGGTGTCGCCGCCGAGGTTGCGCGTCATGGGGTCTGCGCCCCTGGAGGCGAGCAGCGCGGCGGCCTCCGAGTGCCCGGCGCGCACGGCCTCCATGAAGGGCGTGTTCCCCCCCGAGTCGCGCACCTCAAGGCCTGCGCCGCGGCTTATCAGGATGGCGGCTATGGCGGTGTTGCCCAGGCGCACCGAGTCGTGAAGGGGAGTGGTGCCGCTCAGCGAGTGGACGTTCACCCCTATGCCCGCGTCAAGAAGCGCGTTCGTGGCGGACACGGCGTTCCAGCGCACGGCCGAGTGCAGCGCCGAGTTGCCCAGGCTGTCCCGCGCGTGAAGGCTTGCGCCGGCGCCCAGGAGCGCCCGGGCGGTTGAGGCGCCGTCGTGGTGGACGGCCCAGAACAGCGGCGTCTCCCCTGTGGCGTTTGCCGCGTCGGCGGAGATGCCCTGCTGGATCATGAACGGGATGTGCCTGTCCTTTCGCCACAGCGCGACGTAGTGCAGCATGGTGTTTCCCATGCCGTCGCGCGACCGGATCGTCCCGGGGCTGAACATCCAGCCAAGCGGCGCGCCGCGCTGGGGCAGCGCTATCCGCAGCGGGCTGTCGCCCGAGAAGTTCGCGGAGAAAACGTCGGCGCCCCTCGCCAGAATGTACTCGCCGGCCTCCCTGCGGTTCAGGCGCGCCGCTATGTGCAGCGGGGTGTCGCCGTCGCGGTTGCGCGCGTTGACGGCGGCGCCGCGCTCGAGCATCAGCCCAATCGTCTGCGCTTCCACGCCGCTCTGGATTGCGATGTGAAGGATCGTGTTGCCGGCGCTGTCCGCCTGCCGCGCCGTCTCCGGCGTGATCAGCGCGTTGAGGACTGCGCCCCTGCGCTCCAGCGCCAGGTGGAAGGGCGTGACGCCGGAATTGTCCGCCGCGAAAATGTCCGAGCCGGCTGCCAGGAGCAATGGGACAAGCTGGAGGCGGCCTTCCCTCACGGCGACGTGCAGCGCCGTCTGCCCCCTTATGTTGCGCGCCGCGACGTCCGGCGAGCCGCCGGGGCCTCCGGCGAGCAGCGCCCGCGCGACCTCCGGGCCGCGGTTCAGGGTGACAAGGACGTGCAGGGGCGAGTCGCCGTGCGCGTCGCGCGCGTTTGGGTTAAGGCCGGCGCCCAGAAGCAGCCTTATCATGGCCGCGTGGGAGTCGGGCGGGGAGGCCAGGTGCAGCGCCGTGTTTCCGGCGGCGTCCTGCGCGCCCGCGTCGGCGCCGCCCTCCAGAAGAAGCCTCGCCGCGGAGGCGCTTCCGGCCCTGGCGGCCTCGTGCAGCGGGGTGGCGCCCGAGGGGTTTTGGATGCTGGGGTTTGCGCCGCGCCCGAGCAGGAACTCGATGAGGCCCGCGTGGCCGTGCGCCGCGGCAAAGTGCAGGGGGGCAGTCCCGCTCGCCCGGCGAAGGTCGTAGTTTGCGCTCCTTGCCGCCGGCGCGAGGTAGCGGTAGACCGGCCCCTGCGAGACGGCGCCGGCCAGGATTAGCTTGCCCGCCGCCTCCATGTGATCGCGCGAGTCGGGGCGCGCGACGGCCAGGTCAAGCGGGTTGCGCCCGGCCGAGTCCCTTTGGTCAAGCGGCGTGTCCCTGCTTCCGGCGGCGGCCAGCGCGCGGCCTGCGCCCGCGCCGCCGAGCGGGCGCAGCTCCTCGAGGATTATGCCGACGGAAACGGCGCAGCCGGCGGCGCTTGCCATGTGCAGGATCGAGCTGCCGCCGGGATCGGCCGAGCCTATCGAGGCGGGGCTCAGGATGGCCCGCAGAAGCTCCCGGCACTCGCCCTCCAGCGACTTCGCCGCCGGGCTGATGCCCGCGGCCGCGGGGCTGTGGATGTCAGCGCCGGCGGCCGCAATTGCGCCTGCCGCCTCGAGGTGCCCCATCTCCGCGGCCAGGCCCAGCGGGGTCTGCGCAGAATTGTCGCGCGCGTCAAGCTCCGCGCCCATCGCGATGAAGAACCTGCTCAGGGCGGGGTCGTTCAGCGCCGCCGCGTAGTGCAGGGGAGTGCGCCCCTCGGAATCCCTTGCGCGGGCGTCGAATTCCCCAAGGAAAAACTCCATCGCCCGCTCGTCGCCCCGCGCCAGCAGCGACCACATGTCGCCCCTCGGGGCGCCTGCGCAGGATGGCAGCGCCGCAAGCAGCAGCGCCGCAAGCGCCGCCGCCGCAAAGGCCGAGGGCAAAAAACCAAGCCGAACATTGCATTTCATAACAGACCTCTACGACAGTATCGGCCGCTTCGGGGGGCAATGTTACCGGCAATTTTCGCCGGCGCTTTCGGGCGGCAAGGCTTGGCGGGGCAGGCCCGCGGGATAGTCCCGCAGGGGCAGGGGAGGGCGGCGCGGCGCTTTTCCAGGCAGGGCCCTGCTCGGGCGGGGAAAAAAAAACGCCCCGCCGTGCCTGAGGGGCATGGCGGGGCGGCTCCCGAAATGGCGGGCAGGCGCTGCCGCCCGCGGGCCCGGGTTAGGGGAAAAACTCCACGCGGCCGGTGCCGATCTCGAAGCGGGCGCCGACGACGAGTGCGCCGTGGGCCTGCACGACCTCGTTGGCCGCGACCGTTTCAACCACGCTGCGCACGTTTTCGTCGATCGCCGCCTCGTAGGTCTCGCTGTCCGGGATGTTCCGCGCAACCCTTGCAAGCACGCCCTGCAGGTAGGCGGGAAGCCCCTGCGTGCCGGCGTGCGCGTGAATCACCGCGCCGCAGGCGTCATGGCCTACCACGGCGATCAGGCGCGCGCCCAAAGCCGCCACCGCGAATTCCAGCGAGCCAAGCGCCGTCTCGTCCGCGATGTTGCCGGCGTTCCGGATCACGAAAATGTCGCCCTGCTTCTGGTCGAAGTAAATCTCCGGCGCAACCCTGGAATCCGAGCAGGTGATCACGACGGCGAAGGGCCACTGCCCGCCGGCGATTACCGCCCTGTCCTCGACGTTGGTCGTCCTGGGCATGAGCTCGTTGCTTGCGAAGCGCCTGTTGCCCTCCTTCAGCATTTCCAGCGCCTCGTCGGCGCTGCCGATCTCAAGGCCCGGGCTCCTGTGGGCGAAAACGGCCGCCGCGCACCGCCCCTCGCCGCAGCCGCAATAGCCCTCGCCGGCCGCGCATCCAGCGGCGGCCAGAGCCGCCAGCGCGGCGATCGCCGCAATCAATGCCATCCGATTTCCCATGTTTTCCTCCTGTCGCAAAAACGCTTTCTCCGGCGCCGCCCGCGCCGCTTCGCGAATTATACCGAAGCCTTAACAAAAGCGCAAGCCTTTCGGATCGCCGCCCTGCCGCCGCCGATCGGGCGCGGCGCCGGCTGGCGGGGCCGCGGGCCGCTGGCCCAAGCAGGCCAGGCCAGGCGCGGATGGCCGGGCCCGGCTGTTTGGCCGGAGGCTTGCCCTGGGCCGGCGGCTGCCGCCCTGAGGCCTAGTCCGGCAGGCCCTCCAGCGGGTTGCGCCCGAAGAGCCTGAGCATTTCCCGGACGAACCTTTGCGGGGGAGGGGCGGCGACGATCCTCGGCAGGCCCTCGGCGCCGGCGCCGAACCCGATTTTCCACGCATGCAGGAAGAAGCCGCCCGGCTCTCCCGGCGCGCCGCCATGCTTGGCGCCGCCATGCTTGGCGCCGCCGTACTTGGCGTCGCCCGCCAGCGGGAGCCCGCGCGCCGCTGCCTGCGCCCGTATCTGGTGGGTCCTGCCCGTGACGATTTTCGCCTCAAGCAGCGTGCGCCCGCCGCCCCTTGCCAGCGCCCTGGCCCGCGTCAGCGCAGCCTTTGCCGGCCCCATGCCCGGCCGCCCGGCGCCGCCTGCAAGCGGGGCCGCGCCGCCCGCTGCGCCGCAGGCAGCGCCAAAGCCGGCGCCTGCGGCGGCGCCAAAAGCGGCGCCATTGCCGCCTGCCTCGCCCGCGCCGCCTTCGCGGGGGAAGCCGCAGCCGCCCTGAGCGACAAGGGTTTTTCTCGCGGCGCCGTCGCGCAGCAGGCAGTCCCGCCACTCAAGCTCGCCGTCGGGCGCCAGGCCCTCGACGATGGCCAGGTAGGTTTTCTCTATCCTCCGCCCGCGCATCAGCTCGGCGAACAGGCGGGCGCCTGAGAGGCTTTCCGAAAAGGCGATGGCGCCGCTGGTGGGCCTGTCAAGCCGGTGCAGCGGGCCCGGCATGAACGAAAGCGACCCGCGCGGCCTTTGCGCGAAGGCGGCCTTGACCAGCTCGTCCAGGCTTCCCGGCCCGTGGCTTGCCATCCCGGCGGGCTTGCTGAAAACGGCTATGCCGGAGCCCCTGGCAAGCGGCTCCGGCAGCGCAGGCAGGCGGCGGCTTTCGGCCCTTTCCCCCGCGCCATGCGCAGCGGCCCGCCGCGCATCCCGCCGCGCCGCTGGCTGCCGATCCGCGGCGCTCGGCGCCGCGCCCGGCAGCCAGGCCTTTCCGCCCGGGCCTTTCGCTGCCTGCCGATCCGCCGCTTGCCGCGGCGCAGCGGGCTGCGGCGCGGCAGGCAGCGCAGCCGCGCCGGCCGGGCAGCCGGGCCCGAGCCGCGCGAGGATTTGTATTTCGGCGCCCTCGGGAACCCTGTCCCGCGGCCCCGCGGCCCGGCCGTCAACCAGCACCTTTCCGCGGCGCAGCAGCTTGTGCAGGAGCGACAGCGGCATGCCGGGCAGCGCCTTTCGCAGAACCCTGTCCAGCCTGCGCCCGGCGTCGTCGGCTCCGGCCCTCAGCGCCGCAGGCTCGGGCTGCCGCCCCGGCGCTTCCCCCGGCAAAGGCGCCCGGGCGGCGCCGGCCAGTGGCTCCCCGGCAAAGGCGCCGCCCGGCTCGGAAAGCGCCTCCGGAGCCGGGGCGGGCGGCGCGGGCAATATGCAAGTAGACAGAATGCGCATTATGAATAGCTGCCCGCGCGCGCCGGCGCTTCCCCTTTTTCCGCCGCCCGGGGGCCGGGGCTCAGCCTCGCCGATGCCTGCGTCAAAACGGCGGCAGCCTGAAAATGCCCAGGAACATGGGCATGCTGAAAACCGGCGGCGGCGGCAGGCCGTGGCCAAGCCCTGCCGCGACTATGTACATCATCACGTACGCGTTTGTCAGCTCGGCGGTTTGGGCGGCCAGTACCGGCGCGACGTCGTCGTTTATGTTGGGCCTTTCGGCCGGCGCCGTCGCGGGCCGGGCGTTCTCCCTGTCCAGCAGGTATGGGTGATTGAAAAAAGGCAGCGTGTGGTTCGGCGACGGCGGCGGGTCGCCCAGCCTCGGCTGCGGCTCGAAGCCGCCGCTGAAAAAGGCGCTGTGCGTGGCGCGGCGCAGGTAGCGCGGCGCCCCGTTCAGCAGGAGCCTCGGGCTCCGCCCCGGGCTCTGCTCAAAGTCGATTTCCAGCGTCGCGCCGAGGGCCGCCTCGCCCAGAACCCCGGCCCTGCCGCCTATGGCGGCGCCCTCCACCTCAAGCTGCAGAAACTGCCTGTTGATGAAGGCGCCGGCGACGGCCGTTCCGGTCGCGGCGCCGTCGACCCAGGGGCGGAAATGCGCGTAGTCCGCCTGCATAGTCGCGTGGATGGCGGCGCGATCCTCGTAGGGCGAGCCGCTGTCCACGGGGCTCAGGTAAATCCTGTAGAAAATGATGAAGTGCGAGAGGTACTCGGCGCCCTCCGCGACGTGCAGGCTTATGGTGGCCCCGGAAAGGTCCGAATGCCAGGGGTGCGGCAGCCGGCTCATGAATGGAACGTCCTCAAGCCCGCATGAAGCCAGCGCCAGCGCGAAGAAAAGGCAGGCCGGCGCGGGGTTTTTTCGCTTTGCCATGTCCGCCTCTATTTTAAGCCGGGCTGCCGCGAAAAATCAACGGCGCCTCCCGCCGCCCTTCCACGCCCGGCGCCGGCTTTTTCGGGCTTTCGGATTTTTTTCTCAGAAGCCCTTGACCGCCGCCCTCCCCCTGCGCTACACTGAAGGGTGAGTGCCGTTTTGGCGCCGTTTTTTTTCGCCCCGGCGGGGCGGCGGGAGCTGCGGAGGGCTGTGGACAGGATTTTGGAGACACACACATATCTGGAGGAAGCATGGAGGGCATGAAGTACTGCATCGTGCGGACTTACTCGGCGGGCGTGTTTGCGGGCTACATTGAGTACCGCAAGGATCAAGAGGTCGTGCTTAGGGAGGCCCGGCGAATTTGGTACTGGGAGGGCGCCGCCACGCTCTCGCAGCTCGCCCAGAGCGGCACTTCCCTTCCGGAAAAGTGCAAGTTTCCGGAGCCCGTGGACCGGATCACGGTGCTTGGGGCCATTGAGATACTGGACTGCACCGAGCAGTCCAAGGAATCCATAGCATCGGTGCCTATATGGAGGGCGTGAAAATAATGCTTGCTTAAGCCGCCAAGGCGCGCTACACTGGCTCTCGGCGCTCTTGGCGCATGGGGGATGTCATGATGGCAAGTGTCAATGCGATAGTTCTTGGCGACCGCCTCAGCAAGCACGGGCTGGCTCCCGACTTTGGCAGGAAGCTTAGCGGCGGCAATTCAAGCTCAGGGGCGGGCGTCGCCTGCGGCTTTGGGTACATGGACGGCTCCGGCTCCGGCACCGACTTCAACTCGGGCTACGGGGACGGCTCAGGATACGGCGACAACTTTGGCTACAACCACGGCTCAGGCACGGGCTCCATTTCCGGCACAGGCATGGGCTGCGGGCATGCAAACTGCATTGGCACCGCCTTGGGCTGCGGCGGGGGTGGCGATTATGAACTACGTTCGGCATAAGATAGGCTCGGGCTCCGGAGCGGAGCATGGCGACGGCTCGGGCTACGCAACCGGCTACGGCGACGCCCACGGCTGCGGCTACGGCAGGGTTTCAAAGTTCGTCTGCGGCTCCGGCTTCAACAAAAGCCTGCGCGACGGCGAGGGCTTCTTTTTCGGATCAAGGATTGCAATCTGCTCGGGCTCGGGCTCGGGAAACGGCCACGGCAGCGGCACGGTTTTCGGCTCCGGCTGGGACTAGGCAGGCGCGGCTCCCGGGAGCCTTTCCCGGCCGCGGGCTTTGCCGGGGCTGGCGGGGCCGCTTTCGGCGGCCTGAGCGCCTGAAAGGATGCGCATGGCGTTGCCGCCCAGGATTTTGCCGCGGGCGCCGGGCGGCAGGGCTTCCAGCGCGGGCATGTAGCGCCCGGGGGCAAGCAGCGGGAAGTCGCTGCCGAACACGATTTTGCCGCCCAGGCCAAGCGCCAGCGCCGCGCGGTACACGCATTCGCCGTACAGAAGCGGCGTTGCCGCGGTGTCGTAGCTGACGCCGCGAAACTTTTCCCTCACTTCCGGCATTGCCTCGTAGAACAGGATTCCCCCGCCCCAGTGCGCCAGCGTCACGCTCATCCCCCGGCTGTCCTCGACGAAGCGCTCCAGCCGGCGCATGTCCGCCTTGCCCTTTCCCGCGTAGGAATGCCCGACGGGCTCGCCGGCGTGAACTATCAGGGGCAGGCCCCTTTCGCGGCAGGCGCCGATCAGGGCGCGGGTCGCGCGGCTGTCGCCCAGGTCAAGGCCCTGGCCCTCGGGGAAGATTTCGCCGACGCCCTTAAGCCCGGCGTCGTGGCAGCGGGCGATTTCCCTTTCCAGCCCCTTTGCGCGGGGGGAGACGCACATGAAGCCGGCGATCCTGCCGGGAAACTCGCGCGACTTCTCGATGACGTAGTCGTTGGCCAGGCGGCAAAGGCCGGGATCGCGAAAGCCAAAGCCGAAGGCCGCGGCCATGTCGAAGCCCTCCCCGCCGAGCATTGCGGCGGCGTCTTCGGCGGTTGCGAACCTGTTGGCCGGGCTTGAGCAAAGCTCCGCGAAGTGCGGCTCCCTCCGCGCCAGGCGCCGCCACCCGGAGCTTATTTCCGGCGGCGTCAGGTGGACGTGGAAGTCTATCCTCACGGCTCCCCGCCGGGCGCCGCCCTCCCCTCCCCCGCCGCCTCGCCGGATTCGGCGGCGCCCTCATGCCCGGGCGCCGCGCCGCGCCGGGCGGCGCCCCCCCCCTCGCCCGCCTCGGCCTCGGCGCCCTCGGGCTCTTCCTGCGGGCCGATGAAGACGCCGATTTTGGGCAGGCTTGCGAGCAGGGGCAGGCCGATCAGGGCGGAGCCTATGGAGAACGCGATCCTCTCGAGCGGCGCCAGGAAGGCCAGCGCCATCCACATTTCCCTGGGGTGGTCGAACAGCGCAAGGCCGAAGAAGTTGCCGACGCCGGCGCCGCCGGCCATTCCGCCGAACGCGCACAGAGCCAGCGCGGGAAACTTGGGGGCGCTCCGCTTTCCGGCCAGCGCCCTGCGCGCGAACATGCTTCCGGCTATCAGCGCCGCAAGCCCGGCGCCGTAAAACACGGCGGGGAGCCTAAGCACGCTGCGGCCGGTCTCGTGGCTGAGCCACAGCGCCGTCCCCAGGATGAGGGCGACTATGCCGCCGTTGACGACGAAGCTGCCCCTTTGGCTGATCCTGACGGGCGGCCAGCCGCCCCACGCTATGCAGCCGGCGGTGAAGGCCGTGACCATCCCGGGGACGAAGGTCCATGGCCCGAGCCAGGCGGTGAGCGGGGCGAGGAAGCTGCCGGCAAAGCCCCCGACGGCGGCGCAGAGGGCGCCGTATATCGGCCCGAAAAACACGCCGGCCAGCGGGGTCAGCGCCGCGGCGAGCGAGAATGCCCTGCCGGTGCCGAGCATGGGGATGGTGGGGATCATCTGCGCCGCGGCGGTCGCGGCGGCCCACACGGCTATGAGCGCCGCGTGGGTCTTTGCCGGGTTCTGGAATCTTCTGTCGCGCACGGCGCAATCCTCGCTTCATTCGGCAGTCGCGCGCCGCCCGCTCCGGGGCGCCCGCGCGCTTTCAGCATGATACCGGATGCGCGCGGCCAAGGTATAGCGCGGGCTTTGAAAAAAATGCGCCAAAGGCCGGGAGCGGCGGAGCGGGAAGCGCCAACGCCTCATTTGGCCGCCGCTCCCAGCTCGGCGGCGGCGGGCGGGAACCCCTCGGCCGGTGCCGCCGAGCCGCCGGCCGAGGCGGCGTCGGCGCCATCGGCGAGCATCTGCGCGAGCCGGGCGGGGGTCGCGGCGGCGCCGGGGAGGGGGATGGAGGCGCGCAGCCCGCGCGAGACGCGGGCGATGCGCGGGAGCAGGATGCCGGCCTGCGCAAGCTCCTCCTCCCGCTCGAAGACCTCGGCGGCGCTGCCCTGCAGGTGCGCCTTCCCCGACTTCATGACGAGGATTCTCCCGGCGCACTCGGCGGCGGCGCGGGCGCTGTGGGTGACGAGGATGGCGGAGCAGCCGCGGCGGCGCAGGCTTTCCAGCGCGCCCATGACGGCGCGGGCGCCGGCGGCGTCCTGCCCGGCGAGGGGCTCGTCCAAAAGCAGGGAGCGGGCGCCCATGGCGATGGCGGCGGCGAAGACCGTCTTCACCCTGTCGGCCTTTCCCAGCGCCGGCGGGAACTCGAGGCTTTTTTCGGATAGGCCAAGCGCGTCCAGCGCCTCCTCTGCCCTGCGCCTGACTTCGGCCTTTCCCAGCTTTTGGAGCCTCAGCGCGAAGGCGACCTCGCTGTAGACGGTCTGCTCGAAGAGCTGGCTGTCGATGTCCTGCATGACGCAGCCGATTTCGGCGGCGATTTCGGCAGGGCCCATTTTGCCCGCGTCCCTCCCCCCGATGAGGACGCTTCCCCTTTGGGGGCGCAGAAGGCCGGCAAGGCACCTGAGCAGCGTCGTCTTGCCCGAGCCGTTCTCGCCCAAGACCGCGACGATCTCGCCCCGCGCAAGCTCTATGCCGGCGCCGGCCAGCGCGGGCTCGCCGCCCGGCTCGTAGCTGTGCCAAAGCCCCTCCGCGCGGATGGCGGCCTCCCGCGGCGCATTTTCCCCTTCGCCGGCTTTTTCCGCCCGCGCGGCGCCGCCCTCCCCCCCCCCCCCC
>Ga0209755_10003869_pt1 | contig 18275 bp, 14 predicted proteins | sample TergutCo191P1_FD_187301 | JGI IMG/M metagenome (GOLD analysis project Ga0209755, IMG submission 187301) | Cornitermes sp. P1 segment gut microbial communities from Petit-Saut dam, French Guiana - Co191P1 (SPAdes) (version 2) | ecosystem: Host-associated > Arthropoda: Insects > Digestive system...
GTGATCATATTATTTAAATTTTCATTTCTTCATCTCTCTTGCAGTGCCCCAAACCAGTAATAGGTGCAATTCATAATGCATGTATTGGAGGTGGACTGGATTTAATCACAGCAGCTGATATCAGATACTGCACTACTGATGCATGGTTCCAGGTGAAGGAGGTTGATATAGGTAGGTGGAAGTAATATGAAGACATATCAAAAAGTTCCTTAACTTACACCTAAAACCAAGAAAGACAAGTAGTATGGCTGTCTCCAGCTAGGTGCATCAGGCTGTCTCTGGATGGGGCACAAGGACAGCTGGGATAAATTTCAGGCTTATAAGCTCCAATAATAGGAAGAACTGGAAGGAAAGGCAGGACTCAGCAAGCCCAGAATGGTTCACTATTACTCACACATCAGTGCTTTTCCTACTTAGGCCACCACTGAGCAACATCAGTCACAGTGTTTCCCACCTGCTTCCCAGCGGATTTAGTCCACACATGAGTGTTAATACAACACAGCTCAGTGGCAATGTGTGCCACTCTTATCATATGCTTACTTCCATAGAAGTCATTTTTCTCATTTGCAAATATGGGACAAACCTCTATATTTGTATGAATGTAAATATTAAGAAAATCTTGTTATATAATGCTGTAAACATAGTAAATAATATCACATAATTCCACCAGATCTAGCATATTTAGTGATACTTGAGGTGTGCAGAAGTGTAATGGGAACTCTGTATGGATTATGACAGAAAATGACAGTGTAAGGTGGTAGTGTGAAAGATGTGTTAGGGCAAATAACCTGTTATGTGAGTGCCACAGATATGTGTATTTTGGCAGTTCAGTATTTCAGATGGCTGAAAGATGAAGAAGTGGCAAATGTGTTGGACTTGGAGAATGGTAGTAGGTCAGTAGATCAGAAATGTATTTGTAATATAGTATAATAGAGCTAAACTGTGGTAAGCAGCTGATTGAAGTAATCTGCATTACATTTGATGCAAAGAATATTGTTGATTTGTGTGCCTGGAAGACTGCCACAGTTTGTGATGTAAATTACTTTCATCTGTATACAGGAATGGCAGCAGATGTGGGAACTCTGCAGAGGTTACCTCGTGTTATTGGCAGTGAGAGTCTGGTTCGAGAGCTGGCATTTACAGCCAGGAAAATAATGGCCTCTGAAGCCAAGGAGTGTGGTCTTGTCAATAGAGTGTATGATGACAAAGACAGGTAAAGGTACTTTCTGTTTAATGGCATTACCTATTGTGTGGTGTTGAGTTTTGTATTATTCAGTGCATTTCTTCATGTAGCTTGGTTTCCTGGTGAAGTTACTTGTTTACATTCATGTCTGATTTGCTTGGTGCCCCTCTACCTGTATAAGCCAACCACTTTGCAGCAGTATGGGCCACCTGAAGCTAACATTACTTCCATTTTGTGCGTAGATTTTGTTCAAATTTTCAATATCGTGTTGCAACATATCTAGAAATGTCTGAGAGAGTGTGGGCTTGTGAAACATATTTCCATGTACAGAAAGCTCTCCTACCTGCTTTGTTGCTTAGAAAGGTGAAATACATGTTTCCATCACTTTTTTCTTCTCTTGTTAAACATGTTGAGAGAGTTGGTTTTATTGTATAGGACTGTAACCATTGTCTAGGTTCATTCTAATAAAACTGCATTTCAGTGACTGGTTCTGTTACCATTTTGAGGTAGGTGTGAGCATAATCTGAATGCTCTGGTACAAAGATAGGGCCTGAATTACTCCTGAAAATGGGAACAGAACCATTTTCCAAAATATAGTGGTTTAAAAATAATCTAGATGATGGGTGAAGTCTTAAATCAGTTGTGCTGTATCTGTGTCAAAATCATTCATGAATGAATTGTACTGAGATAGTGTTTTGTTTGTCACATTAGTTTGCCAGTAGGTTTAATAGGTTGAAATCTGTCAAGACATAAATAAACCACATGCTCTCAAGTATGGCATGACACAAACATTAGATTTCTTTGCTTTTGATAGCTTGTATGTGAGCCACAGATTCAAGACCTGTGTTTCTGCCTTCATTGTGCTCATATATTCCAGCTTATGGAAGCCTCATTTGTACACTGAAGAAGAAATCCTACATCATTTTTTGAAGGAAATTCTTAACTTTTATTTTTCTGTGCCCATAACCTTTAAAAGAGCTTCATGGTCTTGTTAGCTTCCCCTTACTCCTGACCTGTAGAAGTTACCATTTTCAGGACATGCAGATCCCACTGGCATATCTGGGTCCAGTCTTCTCTTCCCCAGCCTTGGCTTTGATTAACTATTCCTGTCCTCTGGTTCCCATGCAAGTAGTCACATATGAATTTTACTTTGCACACATAACAGCAGCTTCAAAAAATGAAGTGTAGTGTTTGATTGAGTAACTACTGAATGAATGCTTATTGTGTTTTAATACTATAAACAGATCCCCTGCCTCTGTGGGACACCTCATTATTATTTCATGTGTATCTAGTCTTGTAGCATCAGTTGTGGAACTTTATTCTGTGACCAATTATCTTCCTACGTTCTGGGGTTTGTGACCTGCCCTATCATTTCTGAGAATGCAACGCTTAGTTCCATAAGTGTTTACTCTCATCCTTATCAATTAACTAGTCCTGTCAGCAAATGCCACAAAGCAGAACAGACAACAAAACTAATAATTTTCAGCTATTAATTTCATACACTTAATACACAAAAACAAGTCAGATTCTATCCACCTTTACCCAATCAATTTCCATCTTCACACTCAGTACCATCATCATCTTCGCTCTAACTCCTAACATCCCCATCCTCTTCAGTGCCATTCCATAACATATCACCAACAGTCTCATTGCAGTGGATATACAGCACTTCTTAAAATCCTGCACAGTCACTTCTGGTGAGATGCACAGCCATGCTTTTATGATCCACATTGACTCATATTTGGTGGTTTATAAACGTACTTGAACCCATGAAGATTCACAATTTTTTTCACAGATGGTGTTTGTGCTGTCAAGAATTTAAATACATGTTCTGGATTTCTGTGTTGTGTCTGTGGCCTGATCAGTTTGAACTCATGGCTCTTTTTATGGTTTTTAATATGTGGATTGTTCCAGGCTTTATTTTGAGTCTTGTAGTTAATATTTAAAATTTCAATAGCCATTTTCTTGTTACTGCCCTTGAACTAGATCTGTTCTCAGGTACATATCTTATCAATTCACTGTTTTTGTGGTGCATGGTGAATGAGAATAACTTAATCTAAGGGGTCCACTAGGTTAGGTGCTTCTTTGCGTGAAAATGGAAACAGCCAGCTACCAAAACATTGTGTATGTTTTAGAAATTAGATGACTGAAATCCCAAAATATAAGACTGTGTCGGTTAACTTCTGTCTTGCTCTGTTCCCTCTTTTGGATATCTTGACCCTTTAAGTTGGGACTGATAGGCTGTCCGAAAACATTGGTACAGAGTTCCACCTTGTGCTGTGTAACGTCTACAAAGAGAGCAGATCTTACATGATGGTTTGGCAATGCAGCCTTGCTTTGTCTCCACATGGTCTGGTTCAGAGTGATCTGGTTGGCTGTGGTCCAGTTCAGTGCCTCACACACCAGTTTCAGATGACCTCACTCGTTTAAGTGCCAAATTTAAGAAAAAAAACCTTGTCTTGCACTCGAGTGAATACAGTAGTTTTGCTAGCAGTAGTATAACAAATGTAATAGCAGCCAGGATTTGTGGACTGACACAGAGTAAGTTGTGGAATGCTAGTTAAGAAACACTGCTTAGATATACATTATTTTCTTTTAGTATGCTGAAAGGAGCTATAGAAGTTGCTACTGATATTGCAGCTAAAAGTCCAGTTGCTGTTCAGGTAACAAAGAGGAATATTGTGTATTCAAGGGACCACGCTGTTCAAGAAGGTCTTGATCATATAGTAAGTACATAAGGCAGTAACTCATTCTGTCAGTCATGTGATGGTTTAGGATCATGTCATAGTTAAGCTTGTTTCATTTTAATATTATCCTACCAACATGTTCTTAGACATCCGCATTGTTTTTTCTGTGGGTTATTCAATTAGAACCTTGTGTGCATGTTGGAATTTGCCTTTGCATTCTGCATGCACTACTAAACTCAGCTATCACAATTACATCACTGTATGCTATTTTGATCATTAAGGTCAAATTATTTATACCTAATTTGATAACTGATAGTTTAATTCACATTTAAATTTGTCTTTACAATTGCTTCTCTTCTAAAACATAAGGAGCGACTACCATCCTCTACAGATATTAATCAAAATAATGAATAGACAGTACTTCCTTCCTCAACCAACAGCATGTAATTAGCATTGTCATTGTTGTTGCTGCTGTTGTGTTTATTGTGTGCATCGTAAATGATAAATTACTTAATGTTGGATACCAGTTTGTGTTCAAACTTGTCTTTACAAAATTCTTATGTATTAAAATGTAGTATTTACTGGTATTTCATATTGTCATATCTTTTGGCATAATGCTTGTCAGTGCATGTGCATATCTTCATGCCAGAACAGGAGATATTCAGCATGGACACACACGACTCGTTAGATATTTGACTGCCATCATTGCCTCAGAAAGGACAGGCAAGTTCAAGGATGTGTTGTTAGGTTGCACCATCACCAAACACAACTGTGGCAGCTAGGTCAAGGTACACATTCATTACTTGTTGATTAATTTATTCTAATGAACAAATTTAGCATGGCTAGTAATGCTAAATAAAACTTGACATCAACAAATCAACAAAGTATTACAGAATGATAAGCAAGTTCTGTAGTTGTCACAGACACCTTAGTTGGTAGGGGTGGATGCAATACTCCAGATTGCCTGGATCAGTGTATGCGATACGTGCAAATTGTCAGCTGTACCAAGGTCTGCCACCACACTTTCCTAATATTTATAAAAGTAAGATTTTGGCTGCACCACACTCCATTGGGTTAATTCAATGGGATTAGCAATTGCCCACTATGCATGAACATTTTGCACTGATATGTTTAGATATAGCTGAAAGCTTTAACTTTCATCAGTGATGACAAGTGGAGAAGGAGTTATCAGTTTGTATGTGAACTCAGAAGTTGACCACAATGTGTAACTTTGCATTTATCCTTGATCAGGCTGTCTGACACTGATCTGTAGTGACTCATCTGACACGCTGGTAAAGAGTGGCTGGTCATCTGAGAAGACTTTATTTTATTCTGAGGACCATTTATGATTCTAGTGTTAATCTAATTTCAGCGCCACTGGAACATGGCCATGCTTCAGAGTGAAGACTTCATGAATGCCACTGTTGCACAAGCCACTAAGAGTCCTCCACCAACATTTTCCAAACTTTGAAGTGACTGGGTATGTGACATTTCATATTCTCTTGGTGGTGACTACAAAAATTGCATTTGTGAGGGATATGGCACTGTCTTTCAGAAGGGTCAATGAATTTGTAATATCAGTGAAGTAATATTACTGTTAAAATGATTTGCTGTATATACTGTCTTTTGTAATGTTATAAACTTTTGCATATTTCGGAATTTAATAAATTCTTACTCTTATATGTGTACCTTTGGTTTCCAGTACAAAATGCCGGTTTGTACACAAATGAGATTTAAGCAAGAATAGAGAAATTGGAGATCGGTGATTGTAGTTGAGATCTGGTAGACAAATAATGGCAGGATGCCATGGTTGAAGAATGGCGTGAACGTGTGTGCAGCCTGGAATGTGTATTGTTTGCATCCCAAAAGTTAGTTATGTTTTAAAAACTGGAGCGATGCCTGAAAGGAAATTATTTTCCAGTCTTTTCATCATAGAAGGGGTTTTGGTTAATGTATCTGCTCTGATTTCTTTGAGATTTGAGGTTCTCATGGTGGTGAGTATAAAAAAATAAGTCTTTTGGCATGTTATGCCATGTGGTTTGCTAGATAGGTGCCAACATTCTGGGGAAATTTCCTGTTCCGTGTTACCAGACCACATAGTACCGCCATCAAGAAGAGTGAACTTTTCACCGTAGTGTGTGACACATTAACAAAGAAGTACAACTGTTTTACATATTTTTAAAAACATGCTGCTTGTCAGTGGATGACTGAGAATTAAAATGTTATATTTCAATATTGTAAATAAAACCCCTTTCCACATACAGGTGGATGGGTGTTACAGCATGTCCTTTGTATTGCTGTTTTGACATGTTTCAGTCCTGGGCCATCATCAGGGTATAGATTTTCACAAAGGTCAGTGAAATTAATATTGTTCACAGTAATCTATTAAACAATGATATGCTTTGTTTTGTATATTATGCATGTTAAAACTTTCTAAAACATGCTTTCTTTGTATCCTATTTCAGTTTCAGTTAATATTCCAGATTTATGGTGGCCTGGGTGGTGTAGTCAGTATAGCCACTTGCTATGGACTGGACAGTCTTGGGATCGAATCCTGGTAGGGTGAGATTTTCCGTGCTGTCCAGACCAGCCCCAAGGCCCACCCAGCCACCTGTACAATGGGTATCAGGTATTTTGCAGGGGTAGAGCAGTCAGAATGTGGTGCTGCCACCCACCTCCTTCTGGTTCCAGGTTGCAAATGGGTAGGAGCTATACTGCAACTTCTGCTGTGTGATTGCCTAGGCATATTATGAGGCAACCTTCACCTTTTACCACAGATATACACTTGTAATCAGTATTCATGTGCATCTTGTATCAAAAGAATCCACTTCAGCTACAATATTACTGCAGCATACTTAAATCATCAGTGTATATTGAATATGTTTATCATGTTACACATCTTGGACTGTATATAACGTTTCAGCTCGAGATGTTACATGCATCCATATTTTTATCTATGTTTATCCACATCTTTGACCTTTAATATCCTAAGCAACCATATGACAGTTTCTAACATATACTGGCAAATGGCCTAGCATGCCATGTGCTGGTCTCTGTGTGTTTACTTTGTAGTTTGTTGCATAAAACTTTGTGAAGTGAGTCCATTCTGTTACATACTGGTTTATTGTGATGTGTTGTGCTTTGGAGGACCTGCCATCACCAGCTGATGCATCACAATCTCAGTATTGTGTAGTATTCTTGAAAACACTCACCAAGGCATAGTCCCACATCACACTTCTTGCATTTGACTTGAACTCCCTCCCTTTTTGACCATTGCTCTTCTGGGATGTTATGGAGCATTGATTCATTGGTTTATGTATGGTTGTTTCCTTTTATTTGCCTTATTATGTATGTTTGAATGGCCTTCTTAATTTCCATTTCGCATTACCATATAAATGACTGATTTTTGCTTGATTAGCTGTAATAATCTATATAAATACAATATAGTAATCTTGTATGTGTACTAAGCTGTTGCCCTTGTTTTTAATGACTGGAATGTTCATTTCTTGAGATTCCTTTTGGTTGAGGAATGAGGTTGTCATCAGTTGGATTAACCTGCAGACACAAAATTGTACATAAAGTTTTTATTTATTGACAACTAATGTAGCTTGTGTTACACTTTGGTGTTAACAACTGTCATATGAAATTTCTTACTGCCTTTGTGATTTGCAAGTTTTCTTCTGAGCTGATGCCAGGTCACGTATGTGTCGGGGAAGAGTTCTGTTTGAACAGTATCCATGTTTGGTACAAAAATTACCTTGGCATTATAAAGGCTGCTTGTGTATACATATTCAGATAGAGTATGAGACCTGTTGGATAAAATGATTAGAAGGGGAAGGCATGCAAGTCCTGGTAGAAGAAAGTAGCAATACCAGCCACAGTTTATGTCACAAGAAGGTATGAAAGTGTGAAAGACCAGACAGAAAGATATTTCCTAGCAAACAAGATAAAAAAAATATACTAGGAAAACAGAGAACTGTTTTCTGATAACAGAGAAATATCCATGGTGTGGGATTACACTTTACATAAACATTTGCTTGATAACAGTTGCTGACATTGTATTATGCATAAATTGGAAAAGATTGTGTGAATTAATTCTTTGTATATTTTCTGTAGCATAGTGCTGTCATTCAAATTCACCTTGTGGCCTTCTTTAAATATGTTTTAGTTGTTCTGCATCTGTCTGGAGATAACAGTGGTAATTTTGTTTCACATCCGTGTAAGTAATAACTTTATCTAATGAGCAAATGGGTAGATGTCCTTTTATTTTGGCTGAACACAGAAACAAAACTGGTCTTCAGAACACATAAATTTTAATCAAGGCAGTAGACATCACAACAAAATTCTGGTGATAAATTATTATGAGAAACATGATAATGTGTATGATGGCCCAAACTTGGGCAAAAGTTTTTATGTTTGACAAGCCCTCATGTTTTTGTGAATCACTTTGTGTTCACTCACAAGGGGATGCATAATCAGAGATAAAAATGGGCCTGTTTGTGGTGGAACAAACTTTTCACACATACACACACTTGTGCATGCAAAACTTACAGTTTGAGATGACTGGTTGTTTAACTGTTGGCAGCTTAAAAATATGAGTTTGATCATGTTTCATCATCTGCTCTTTTTTAACAGTTTCTGAACCTGGGGAAGAATATGAGCAAAGAATCTGCTACCGAGCAGTCAGTTGAGATTTGAGGTTTTCAAGGTGGTGAGTATTAAGGTTACAGTCTTCTGGGATATAATTGTATGTAGTGTGGTAGACAGCCACAAACATTTTAGGGGAACTTCGTGTCTCCAACTGCAGGCTCCTCAGAAACACGAGTGTGCCAACCAAGCTATGTGGTATCATACCTCAGAAGACCTAATCTTTACCAACAGTTCATTTTTGTTTCATGAAATGTTATTGTCAACAACAATTAGAAAGTTGTAAGTCAGGTATAGGTTTCAGAAAATGGATGTGCCTGTTTTCTGTATTGAAGGTAGCTTTGTTCTCTCAAATACTAGCATTTATATTGATGACCGGGTCCATATTACAGTGTGGCACTTGATTGCAAGGTTTATGGAAAAACTGGAGCAGTTTATTCATTTCACAGTAATATTTACTAAATGTCATTCATTGTTTTACTTTTTGCTTTATGTTGGTGGTAACACATTAGACTAAATCTGTCATAGAACAGTTGTACAGAAGAAGTATATTGTTTAGACCACACCACATGGATCAGTGAGGACAGCATAGCCAGTATAGCGACTGAGCTTTGGGTTGAATGATCCAGAGCTCAATGCCAAGCTTTGGCAAGACATTTTTCTTTCCTGAAACATCCACACAAGGTGTGGGGCCCGCTGAGCCTCCTATTCAGTGGGTGTTTGGGGTCCTTTCCCAGGATATGGAGTGGCCAGGGTCGTGAAGGTGACAACTTACTGCCACCTAGTGCCTAGAATAAGACTGAGTGGAGCTATACCTGTATATTCCATATATTCTTTCATGGCATGGACAGGGACAACTTTGCCTTCTTTACCTTTTAGAGCACACTTCTTACCATGAGCTGATTGATGTAGTACTCGTATGGAATATTTCCTGTTTCCCCATGTATAGCAGCAGCCATCATTTCATCCAGTTCTTCCTGAGTAAATGGCTCACCTTCCTCCATCATAATTTTGCCAAGAAACTCCTTGGTCAGATATCCCTTTCTGTCATGGTCAAGTGTTAAGAAAGCTTTCAGGAGTTTTTCTGGTGATGCAGGTTGCAGTCTATAAAATTTAAGTGCTTGTTAGAATTTTGCAAGTATTTTTTAGCAGTGTACTGTAACCAGATTTATGCTGATGGAATTAACTTCTTACAATTACAGTTCCTGCTTGCAAGCACAACCATCTTTCAGGGCTTAGCATGATTACCATTGCAGTAAAAGAAAAGAGAATGGGTTTCATATGACTTGAGTAGGTTGTGGCTAGGGTTAGTGGGGTCATGAAGTCCTAAAGATATGCAGGTATTTGATCAGTAGTGGTAGTGGTATATAAAGGACAGCATGTGGTGGATATAAACTGGGTTGCGTATATGAAGTAACTTTGATGAAATGACTCAGAATATTTTTTAATATTCTAGTTTGCTAGGCTGAAGTTCACACCTACAAATTTTTTTGCTAAATTTGTGACAGAACACTGGTTGATGATGCATTATATGTATTGACACTTTAATTGTTAAATTTCAGTTCATTCTTCAGTTGTCTTTTAAGTACAGTGACTTCACTGAATTCAGCTGTGAACTTCTTTAACTTAGAAATACAGTGTGGAGCTATGCAGATGTGCGTCTCCCCAATTGAAGACTTCAGTTTTGAGCAAAAAAGCTTCAGGGTGAAAACAGTAATGTGTTTAAAAGTGATGATTCGTGATGTATTAGTCAAGCATGTTGTGTACTCAGCTTGATCACCAAACAACCAATTTTATATGTGTAACTGTCTTCCCATTGGGTGGTAGTGGGTGACAGTGATGCTAAGTTATCTACATGTGTGAGATGAGCAAATCCCTCACGCTGGAAGAATTATCACCATCTACTCTTATTTTTTACTTCAAACAAATTGACCATGACCTCTTAAACTTGTTTATATGGTATGCCATATGTTCTTCTGTCTTCAGGGAATTATTTGGATTGAGTCCCCTGAGTGGTGGGAGTTTAACAGGCATTAACTTAGATACAGACCTCTTCTCTTGAATTATGTGTGATACAGTGGACAAAAATCGGTCTAATTTGACACTTCCAGATGTTTCCTCATCCTCTGCTGCAACAAGGATCTCTTGAATTTCAGCCTCACTGGGACAGCACCCTACAGCAGATACATTTAACTTACAGTAGTACTTAAAAATTTCTGACCATAGCAAAATGTGTTCTTACATTTTGGATGGAAGAGATGGTCTTCATATAAGGAAGGCACTTGAAAATAGGATGAATAAGGATTAGCAGACACTGCTAAAGGTTGAATGTGGTGATAAACATCTATCAATATAAAGAGAAACATTGAAGCCCTCAAAAATCTTAGACTTGAATTCTTTTGCATTTAATTTAGTCTAAAGAAATCATGTACGACAGGCAAGCACCATTTTCTATATCGTATTCCACTGTAGAAATTCAAACTTCTGATTTCACTGAAATCAGTAATACATTGACACCTTCCAATTTGCAAGTTTGAAGGTATGCTTTACAGGAAAGAGTAAGGTGCATATAATCAGGAAATACAAACACTTCTAAATTCAGGCTGTTAACAAGTTAAACAAGTTTGGTTCAATTTCAAGTTCAGTCACAAAATTTTAAGTCAGGTTTTTTACCTTGGTTACTAGATACCACCACTGGCCCAGTGTTGAACAAGACAAGTCTAGTCCACACAAACATATCCTTTTGTTTAAGATCCATTCTAGAATTGGGACTTCTGTTTACACAGTTTATTTACTTATTTTGCTAATTAAGAATATGTTTTGTTGATGCTGATGATAAGAATGAATAAAGATACAGCATTACATGAGACATGGCTGGCCAACTTCATCCCACAAGAAGGCTATATAATTTGTTATGGACTCACTTACGGGTCACGTGTGGGTGTGTGTGTGTGTGTATGTACATAGAAAAGGGGAGGGGGAGGGGGGCTGAATTACCTAAAAGGCCGATATTTACAAACAGTAAGTTACTCTAAATGTACAATTGAATGACATGGTAGTAGTCTGTACTAAACTCAGTAAAACACAGATAATGATTTCTTTACTGTGTGCTGTCTTCAAAGTGATGAGTTATAGTTGCTAAATATTTCTCTGCTAGTAAATTTACCATATGTTCTGTGGAAATATTATGTTTGTTAAATCAAATTAATGGAACTGTTCAGGTGACCGAGGGCTGCAAATACTTTCTTCAAGGGCAGCAGCCTGCCCTGACATAAGGCTTGTAAAACTATGGAACAAGTTAAGTTACTAACTGCATGGAATGGAGTCTTTTGGAAGCTAATATTCACATTGGTTGTTAAGAAGTTTCTTCTATTTTGTGGAATCCAAAGGTTTGTTATTGTGTGCTTTATTAAGCCCTGCTGTGAACCCTTTAAATCCAACCCATACCTTCACATCCTATTTAGGATCCATGTTAATATTACAAGTATTACTCCACCAATTTGTAGGAATACAACTACATATTTCGGCCCTATATGTGGGCCATCTTCAGATTGTGATTTAACTTACAGAGCAGCTATACAAGATGTGTAGGGTGTTCTTTGAGGGTTTTTGGGGGTTGGGGGGAACAAGATCCCATTGTTTCAGTAATGGGTACCATGACCTAGGGCTGTTACAAGTGTCATTAGTTATTTATGTACATTTGTCAAAGTATGTTACTATTCTTATGCTAAGGATATGTTAAATTAGTATCATTAGTAAAAATTGGTGTGTGTGTGTGTGTGTGTGTGTGTGTAATACACAAAAATGACGCACCTCAAAATTTGCTGTATTGATTTTCACCAGCTGAAGTATTATATACAGCAGCTTCTGCTTCCTGTAATGGTATTTGGAGTCTCACCAAAGACCAGTCTGACAAAATACAATAATTATTCCACTATCCAAAGAGAACCATATAATTACCATTATCATCACAACTCTCCTGAAGCATGTTAACACATTTATTTATTTTGTAAGCAGAAAGTGCAATGTCTTACAGTGTACTGGTCGTGTTTGTGAATTATATGTAGCAGTGGGTTTAACTTAACCTATAACGTTTGAGAGATTTAAATTCCAAAGTAGCCACTGATGGCCAGGGTACTTTTCTTGTTAAATGCCCGTTTTTGCACTTGCTGATATTATCTGCTGTAATTCATACATTTTAAAGATAAAAACTTGAAATAAAAGATACATGTTTTAAGAATGGATCCATCCACTCATTCCTCAAGTTTGAAGAAAATCCATCTATTTTTACAAAGCTTAGTTGGTCATTTTTATTTTATTAATTTTTCAGTCTTTGTTTCATTTTGTAGATTTATTCTTTTCAAATAGCTCCTGTTGTGAGTGGAGACTCTGTGCTCTAAAATTTGTAGCTAGCTGTACGTGTCATGTTTATCCTCAGACTTTATTTATGTTTCACTCTCATAATGTGTTTGTGTGTGGTGGTAGAGCTGGCTTATCTGGGTGTTGTGGTGAATGAGTTCATATGCGATCAGTGAGGGAGAAAAGGAATGCACATGGGCATTTATTTCTCTATTTAATGTAATATGGAACCAGACTTTTTTGAACTGTGGATTCATACTTATGTCCATCTTCAACTGAACACTTCAGTCCATCCCTTTCAGAGCAATATCTTGCAACAGGGCAGGCGTTGCTTACATTTGAATCGCTGCATCAGCAGGTGTTGGGTTTGGTGTGTGCCAAGTTGGATTGAAGTGTCTTAGCATTATGGCTATAAGAAGAAACCTTACAAACCAAGACATCACAGAAATTATTTTAGAATCAGACTCTGATGCACATTCATTGGCAAATGTAGACATTTCTGCATAGACTGACAGTGACATAGTGGACAGTACTGACCCAAACTTCACACAGTGGACTGATAATAGAAACTGTCCTACTGTACCTGTTGTCCACAAGTTTACAGGAGGTCACAATGGGTTACAACAAACAGGCACCCCACATCAATAAAGACTCTTTGCCACTGGGTATTTTCATCCCCTCCTTTTTTGAAAGGTAGAAGAGACATATTATAACCAGTACTTGGACACACTGGATGAAGGACGGTCCCCACTGCCTGACATGACAGTTCAGAAATGTGTTTGTTGTTTGCAGTTGTTGTGCAGATGGGGCATGATCAGAGGGATGTGCTGAAAGATTACTGGTCAACACTGGAACGTACTTTGTGGCCCTTTGTGGAAAAACTATGAAACGAGACAGATTCTCTCATATACTTAGATTTCTATATTTTAGTGACAAAAAATGAACGTGACAAGACAGATGAAAATTATGACCAACTGTGGAAAATGAGAGCTATATTTGACAGTGCGATAATTCATATGTTAAATATTACATACCAACCAAAAATTTAGCAGTTTATGAAATCATTGTGCTTTTTAAAGGTAGAGTCAACTTCAAACAGTATATACCAAAGAAACATAAGAGACATGGGATAAAGCTCTACAGGCTGTGTGATTCTAAGGGATATGCATATAATATGACCATGTATTTAGGCCAAGGCAGGAAACAAGTGACTTCTTCCTTCACAGCTACGCATGCAACTGTGACAGGACTTGCAGCAAAGATTGAACATGTGGGACACAATTTCTACATGGACAATTTCATCTCCAGTGTTATTTGATGATTTACATTCTTAGACAACTGCTGTGCGACTGTTAGACCAAATAGAAAAGGGATGCAATAGAATTTTGGATATAAAATGGAAATAAAGAGGGGTGATCTAAAGACTAAGGTGAAAGGTAACTTGACAGCCATAGCATGGAAAGACAAACGAAATGTAAACATACTAACAAACATGCATTCGTCACCATTGGAGTATAATTTCTGTGATCAGCATGAAAAAGCCATAATACAGGACTATAATAGACACATGAGGTATGTGGACAAATCTGACTGCATGATGAACTCTTACTCTTTTAGCAGATGGACTTGTATATGGACAAAGAAGCTATTCTTCCGTCTTATGGACCTTACCATTTTTAACAGGTTTATCATTCTTGCCTCTTGTGGTTCAAAATTATGACACTGACAATTCAGACTGACATTGGAAAGGGACCTAATACAAGAGCCAGGAAGGGTGCCTCAACCACAGCCCACAAGATGAAGAAGACAAGTCCCATCCACAAGCCATATACAGAGACTTGACTAAAGACACAACAGACACTGGCTCATGCAGTTTAAGAGAATTAGGTGCTGTGTGTGTTCTGCCAAAAACAAAGAAACAAGAACAAAATACAAGTGTTGAGAATGCAACATAGGGCTGTGTGCTACCCCATGTTTTGAGGTATATCACACCAAAATGTATTTTTGAGAACCAACTGACACTAAAATGGAAGAGCAGAACATGCAGTTGTTAAATATTACCATTATAATTATTGAACTGATATTTATCAGAAGCATCTTCATGATGGAAATAATGGGTTTTAAGGGGGTGTGGATTTTCCAGAAGAGGCTTTATGAAGGAACAGTGACTTGTTGGAAGGGCCTTTTTTGTGTGTGTGTATCTTCTCCGTTTCGCTAGTATGAGGAAAAAATAAGAACTACTGCCTGGAGACATCTGTAAATAATTCATGACTGCTGGAAAAATCAAAAAGCTGTAAGAAAAATTACACCTCATTGGTGATAATTTTGACTAGAATTAAATTCTACATGATCTTTTTTGCCTATACAAGCCTTTAAGACAAATATGGTAAAAAAGAGATGTGTAGTTGTAAATGCAGGAAATTTTAAAAAGTACATGGTGTTGTGGGACAGTTTCCCTATTCAGTTGTGAAGGGCATTTAAATACTGGGACAGTTTTCCACATTCCATTGTGTTGATATAGCCATTAATAATCTCATATGAACTGTATATAGTTTTACATTTAATTTCTTGCTCGTATAATTTTTTATACCTAACCTGATAATGGTCTCATTAAACTGAAAAACGTAGCATTATACTGTGTAATAAATAGTTGTGTTGACAGCATTTTTTGTGATTATTGATAGTAGTGATGGGTCATATAGTCCTGTGTGGAATCTTGTAGATGAAGGACCATACCTTGCTGTTACCCTTGACTGTTCATTTCATAATGTTTGCAGTTCTGTATTTGGAGTTTATTCCATTTGCAACATGGAAGTGCACCATTCCATGGTAGTGACACAAATGTGGAAAAATGATAATAAATTCTGCACTTGCTTGGTTGATGCTGTAAGGATCAGTGAACACTGTTTCAAAGAACATAAATAATTTGTTATCAAGAATTCATTCCTACAGCTTAAGTAAGTTACATAACAATGTTGTGGTTAATGAAGATCATATAACATTAGTGACAGATGAAAGGAAGAGTATGGAGCATCGCTGGAATGAGTTTCGTGGGAAGACTAAGTACTTGAAGAAAAACTTGTTCCAGTACCACTTTGTTGACCCCAAATCCTGCATGGTCTGTTTTTGGAATCTGTTCTTTGCTCCCATGGTAAGGGTCCAGCAGCTGGCTGTCTGAACCATTCCTATGGAGGTATTTGGTATATCTGAAGATTTCACTTTTTGTCTTACATTACATCTATAATGCTTTCAACTAAAAGAATTAACTTACCAAGGGAGCGTATAATTGTTCCGACTTCTCGAACATCAACTGTGTTACTGCTTGTATGATCAAATACCATGAAAGCTTCTATAATTTTTTTGTCCAGTACAGTTAAAGGCTCTGTAAAATGCAAGCAAGATTCATGGTAAATTGTATATAATGTGGAAGTTAATTTTATGTCAGTTCAGTTTAGCATGCCTATGTGTTGTGTTCAGAGGCCAGTGTTTTAGATGTGTGAATTGTGAATCCCATTTTATTGCATTGGGAGGGATGTGGCTGGTTTATATTTAATACACATAACATAACATCATCATTGGGGTTTAAAACGTAGATTTATAACACCATGTAGTCTGGTAGGTGGTTACTAACACTTTAGAGGAATCCACTGCCTTCATCTGTACACAGGGGCAGCACTTTCTTCTGAAATGAGGGTATATTTAACAACTACCTTGCAGAAACCCTGGACAACCGCTGTGAAAGCCTGAAAACTTGAATCATGTAAGCTAATTTTGCATGTAACAAATAATTCAACCACAGACGCCCCGGACCATATACAGCTAGAAAATATACAGTAAAAATAAAGTAGCTAAAATGAATGGAATGTACCTTCGTCCATTTGTAAACAACCCCGTTGCCACGGTAACGAAAAGTATGTAAGGCCTATTTGTAGCGGAACACGCTCATCATTGCCCAATGGAAGCAGCGGTATATATCGAGGCTGTTTTGTAAATGATGCTCTCATTGGTCAAATGTTTGGCGTCTTTAATTATACTCGCTCCCTGCTCCAATCACGAGTGACCGTATAAAGTAAATCAAACTTGTGTAAACGAGCACGCCATTTTCAATGCTAAACGCGAAGTGAAAAATAATAGCGTGAAGTCGTATGATTTGTAGTTCTTGCGTTATTGACAAGTCCGTAATTTTATATTAAAGAGCTGGCAGAAATGAGCTCTAGCATGGATCCATCAAAACTGAAGGTTGTGGAACTTCGTGCCGAATTATCATCTCGTGGGTTGGATACCAAAGGAAACAAAGCCGTTTTAGTTGACAGGCTGAAGGAAGCCCTGGAAAGTGAAGCAGGTTAGTAATCCAGAACACAGGATAATAGCAGTGCATTCGTTTTGGTGTAACGTTTTAGTTAATCTGTGGTGGTAGTTTTACTCACTTTGCGGTAGATAAGCCAGGATTGCCAACCGGGATTAATCGTTTCCTGTTTACAGAATTATCGGCCGGCAATTCGTGTATTGTGTCGTAGAAGTTTGGGCTTGTAGGTTAAAGTAGCTACAAACCGGGCACGAAATCGTCCGTTGAAGACAGTAAGTTGTGTGAAGTGGTGACGTGAACACTGAATTGGAATTTTCGCTTACCTCACGTTAAGGAGTGTAATTGACGCGGCAATTAAGGTAGCCATTTTTCCATTGCATCACGTTACATTAGATATTTTCGTATAAGATACGTTCAGGTTGATTTTGGGGACGGGTAGCCTAGCTTAGGTAGGTCGGGTTGGGTTATGTAACCTTGTCTTCCGTTGCGTTATTTTGTATTGGGTTACGGTGGTTCATTTCAGTGTATATCTGTTTCGTTCCATTTACGGAAGGGGCAGTCGGAAATTGACACGTGGTTTACGCAAACATTCTTGTTTGATGAAATTCCAGGAATGTAAACAGATTTAAAATACAGTAGTTAAATGAAAGCCGTATATCGAATTTGCTTGTGGTTTTGTGAAATACTGGCCTGGAATCAAAATGCGTCTAGTTTTGCCTGTCGTTATGTTATGCTATCTACCTACATCAAATTAAATAGAATGGTGTTCAGTTTGGAGAATTTGTTATTTTGCAGCTGTTGGCTTATATGCCTGACGTATGAAAGAAAACCTGCTGTTTCTATCCATAAGAAGTGTTCTTTAGACATTTGTGATGTTGCAGCAGTAGTACTACTTGTGTACTTTCCAGTGTTTATTTTTCCTTGCATGTTGGATGATGGTCACAGAAGACTGCATTACATATATCATTGCATTACATATATCATTGCAAGAAGGATGAGTGTTCAGTGTCCCACCTTCACACTATTGCATTAAAGAATTTGATTAGGTGTTGGGTTTGTGTTTGGTTTTCTAGCATTTCACCTGCATTGCAGG
>Ga0209755_10003870_pt1 | contig 18271 bp, 16 predicted proteins | sample TergutCo191P1_FD_187301 | JGI IMG/M metagenome (GOLD analysis project Ga0209755, IMG submission 187301) | Cornitermes sp. P1 segment gut microbial communities from Petit-Saut dam, French Guiana - Co191P1 (SPAdes) (version 2) | ecosystem: Host-associated > Arthropoda: Insects > Digestive system...
TATTACAAAAAAAAGAATTAACACCTCATCAATAGAAGAAGCGATTTGCGAAGCGATGAAAGAAATCGAAGGCGCTTATTCGCTTGTTATAATGTCACCAAGTAAGCTGATAGCTGTACGTGATAAATGCGGTTTCCGTCCGCTTTGTATGGGAAAATTAAAATCATATCAATCAGGAAAACCTTCTTATATTTTTGCTTCTGAAAGCTGCGCTCTAGACAGTATAGGCGCTGAGTTTATCCGCGATATAGAGCCGGGAGAAATTGTAATAATTGATAAAGAAGGGCAGCACAGTATTAAAACACACTGCGGCCAGAAAAGCGGAATCTGCGTTTTTGAATATATCTACTTTGCGCGCCCGGATTCTGTAATTGAAAATATGAGTGTTCATGAAGCGCGTTTAAACGCAGGCGCATTTCTTGCAAAGGAGCATCCTGTAGATGCGGATGTGGTTTTCGGAGTACCCGATTCAGGTTTGGATGCGGCGCTTGGTTTTTCAAGAGAGTCAAAGATTCCTTACGGGGTCGGCTTTATTAAAAACAGATACATCGGCAGAACTTTTATTCAGCCGACTCAGGAAGAGAGGGATAAAGCTGTAAGAATTAAGTTAAACACAATTGAGTCTACAATCAAAAATAAAAAAGTTGTTTTAATAGACGATTCAATAGTACGCGGAACAACAATGCGCCGTATCGTAAAACTTGTACGCGAAACAGGCGCGAAAGAAGTTCATTTAAGAATATCTTCCCCTCCTTTTATAAACCCCTGTTACTTTGGAACGGATATTTCAAGCAGGGAAAATCTTATTTCTTGTAAGATGAACACCTCTCAAATTTGCGAATACTTAAGAGCGGACAGCCTCGGCTTTCTTCCTATCGAGCATGTAAGTAAAATTGCATGTAACGCGCAGACAGGCTCAGCAAAATGCGGTTTCTGCGACGGATGCTTCACAGGTAAATACCCGATCCCTGAGCCTGTAAAAGTTATTAAAAGCAAATACGATTTTAAAATCGGAGTAATTTAATGCAAAACAGTTACAGCGAAAGTTATAAAAATGCAGGAGTGGATGTAACGGCAGGATATAAATCTATCGAATTAATTAAAAAGCATATTGAAAGAACTAAAACACAAGGTATGATAGAAGGGATAGGCGGTTTCGGCGGATTATTCGCGTTACCAAAAAATGAATGCAGAGAACCTGTTCTTGTTTCCGGTACTGACGGTGTAGGTACAAAATTGAAAATCGCCATGCTGATGGATAAACACGATACTGTAGGGATTGACTGCGTTGCAATGTGTGTAAACGATATAATTTGCGCAGGAGCAAAACCGCTTTTTTTTCTTGACTATATCGCGTTAGGTAAAAACAAACCTGAAAAAGTGGAACAAATTGTGTCAGGTGTAGCTGAGGGCTGTGTGCAAGCCTTATGCGCTCTTGTCGGAGGGGAAACAGCTGAGCATCCGGGTATGATGGGGGAAGACGAATACGATATTGCAGGTTTTTCTGTCGGCATAGTTGATAAATCAAAAATTTTAGATAAAAACAATGTAAAAAAAGGCGATGTAATTATTTCACTTGCATCATCAGGCGTTCATTCAAACGGTTTTTCCCTTACAAGAAAAGTTTTTGAAATTGATTCTAAAAAAGATATATTAAATAAAAATTTTGAAGAACTCGGAAAAACCTTAGGCGAAGAACTTTTAACCCCGACAAAAATTTATGTTAAACCGATTTTATCGCTTCTTGAAGAAGTGCAAATAAAATCAATATGTCACATAACAGGAGGCGGCTTTTACGAAAATATCCCCAGAGCATTCAGCGAAAATTACGGCGCATTAATTAAAAAAAACGCGGTTGAAAGCCCTTCCATTTTTAAATTAATTTCTGATACAGGAAAAATTCCGCAAAGAGATATGTTTAACACTTACAATATGGGTGTAGGATTATGCCTTATCGTTTCTCAGGAAAATGCAGATAAAACACTGCGTTTGCTTAAAGAAAAAGGCGAAAAAGCGGCGATAATCGGTGAAATTTGCGAAGGGTTTACCGGAGTTAAAATTGAATGATAAAAATAGCGGTCCTTGTAAGCGGAGGCGGCACTAACCTTCAATCTCTGATTGACGCATGGAAAGAAGGGCAATTTGAAAACGCTCAGCTTTCACTTGTTATATCTTCAGTTAAAGATGCATATGCGCTGACAAGAGCCCAAAAAGAAAATATTAAAACACTTACGATAGAAAGAAAAAAATATAAAGATGTAAATGAGTTTGATTCTGAAATTGAAAAAGCCTTGTTAGATGAAAAAATAGGCCTTGTAGTACTTGCAGGTTTTTTATCAGTTCTCGGACCTAAGGTTTTAAAATCTTTTGAAAATAAAATAATAAATGTTCATCCCGCTTTAATACCGTCTTTTTGCGGCAAAGGTTTTTACGGGCTTCATGTGCATAAGGCAGTCCTTGAAAAAGGCGTAAAAGTGACAGGGGCGACAGTTCATTTTGTAAATGAAGTTGTGGACGGCGGAAAAATAATCCTTCAAAAAGCGATAGATGTCCTTCCTGATGATACCCCCCAAACTCTTCAATTACGCGTAATGCAGGAAGGCGAATGGCTTCTTTTACCGAAAGCTGTTGCAATGTTTTGTAATGGTGAAATTAATTAGAGGTAATAATGAAAATATTAGTTATAGGAAGCGGCGGAAGAGAACATGCAATAATTAAGGCAATAAAAAAAAATAAGCGCGTAACGCAAATCTTTGCCGCTCCCGGAAACGGAGGAATCAGCGCAGATGCGCAGTGCGTTCCGATTAAAGCAACTGACAAAGAAGCGATGACAGACTTCGCTTTAAAAAACTCTATTGATTATGTTATTGTAGCCCCTGATGATCCGCTTTCTATCGGCATGGTAGATGCCTTGGAAGAAAAGGGAATACGCTGTTTCGGGCCAAATATGAAAGCCGCCCGTATCGAAAGCAGTAAGGTCTTTTCAAAAAACCTTATGAAAAAATACGGCATACCGACAGCAGAGTATGAAACTTTTTCCGATCCGCAAAAAGCTATTGAATACTTAAATACAAAATCAGATTTTCCTACTGTAATTAAAGCTGACGGGCTTGCACTCGGAAAGGGTGTAATAATCGCAGAAAACTTACAGCAAGCCTTAGATGCAATAAACACTATAATGTGCGAAAAAAAATTCGGCGGCTCCGGCGCAAGCATAGTAATCGAAGAATTTTTAACAGGGCCTGAGGTAACAGTTCTTTCTTTTACAGATGGAAAAACACTTTACCCTATGATTTCTTCGATGGATCACAAAAGAGCTTTTGACGGAAACAAAGGGCCAAATACAGGAGGAATTGGAGTAATTGCACCTAACCCCCACTACACAGAAGAAATCGCAAATATTTGCGAAAAAACAATTTTTATTCCTACGATACGCGCAATGCAGGAAGAAAACTGTCCTTTTAAAGGCTGCCTCTACTTCGGGCTTATGCTGACAGAGCAAGGGCCGAAAGTTATCGAATATAATTGCCGTTTCGGCGATCCTGAAACGCAGGCAATTCTGCCTCTTTTAGAAACTGACTTACTTGAAATAATGGAAGCTGTAACAGATAACAAATTAGCGGATATCAAAATAAAGTGGTCTAATAAAAAATCTTCATGCGTGGTTCTGGCAAGCGGAGGTTATCCCGATTCATATAAAACAGGCTTTGTTATTAATGGGCTAAATAAAGAAGGTTCAATTAATAATGACAATATTTATATTTATCATGCGGGAACAGAAAATAAAGACGGCTCTTTTTTTACAAAGGGAGGGCGTGTTCTAGGTGTAACCGCTCTTGCATCAACTCTAGACTCGGCGATAACTGATGCTTACAGTGCAATTCAAATAATTTCTTTTGAAGGGATGCATTACCGTAAAGATATCGGTAAATATTAATTTTTTAAAGTGTAAAAGTATGGCAAATTTATCATATATCGAAACAATCAGTAAACGGCAAAACGGATTATCATTATATAATTGGGTAAAGAAAAATCCAAAAAAACATATTTCAGAAATATATGATAACAAAACTCCTTTTTCTTTATTAAAACGCGCCGACCGCTTTCAAGACTGGTTTGGAAAATATCCGGGTGACGGCGTTTTATTTTTTCACGATGATTTACTTAGCCCTTTATCTGAAATATTCCCAAAGTATTCTTTTAATCATCATCCTGATGAATACAATAAACTATTTAATTATCTTTATAGCTTTGCATCGAGTTTTACCGTAAAATCCCGCGGCGCTCTTGCCGTATTTCTTCTTGAGTGCCCGTTATTATCAATACCCTTATTTAAGTATCGCAAAAATTTTGATCCCAATGCTTTTACAAATTTAATAGAAAAAATGAGCATTTACAGATCATTCAATGAATATTTCAAAGATGATGCAGGAAAACATATAACTCAATTTATCTGGGAAGCCATACTTTTACATAAGGTAACATTGAATGTTTGTGATAATAAGATATTCTTATATTTGTATTACGGATATACTTATACGGCAATTCAGCGTTTTTTCATTTTATCAACTTCAAGAGCTGCATTAAAAGAGCATATCACTAATGCTTATAATATTTATAAAGAAACAGGCTTGTTACTGGATAGTTGGAATGAAGATATAATAAGCTTATACTCTAACGCTAATCGTGTTATTCCGCAGATGTCTTCGATAAAAGCGATGGAAAAATTTCACAACTTAAAAGCAGAGGAAATTATTGAACAACAAAGAGCTTTTGAAACTTATCAGCATACCTGGGATATACTTTCTGCCGCAATAAAAGAGGTTTCACCTGAATGGTATATACCGGAATATACTTTGGACATCCGCCTTCGAGGCCAACAGCATCATAATTGCGTTGGCAGTTATATTGAACGTCATTATAAGCCAGTAGAGAATAATTATAAAATGCTGTTATTATTTACAGATTTTTGTGAAGCGGAAGTGCATTTTTATTTTAAGGAAATAATCGTAGAAGGTAAAGCATTTATAGCTTGTTATAATGCAATTATACAACAAGCAAAAACTTCTTATAATAAAGATATTTCAAAAGAAGATTTATCAGAATTAAATGAATTAATTAAAGTATTTATTAATCTGCCTGTAGAAAATTTTAACCCTGTCTGCAAAAAAACAGATATTGCATAATGAACAGCGATATTGACAATAATTAAAAAAATATGTATTATTAATATAGATATGAAGATAGCATTTTCATTAAAAATTCAAATTTTTATATTTGTATTATTTAGTTTAATTTTAATTAATAAAGCTAATGCGCAGCAGCAATACAATTTTTACGCGCTGGATCATTTAAAACGAAGCATAAGTTATCTTATGTCAGGCGATTATGCAAATGCGATTGCAAGCTGTAACCAATTAATTAGGTTAGACCCCAATTCAACAGTAAACTTTATACTAAGGGCGCGGGCGTATTATGAAACAGGCGAGTATGATTTGGCTATAGCCGACTGTAACCAAGTTACAAGGTTAGACAGAAATAACACCTCTTCTTACAATATCCGCGCCAACTGCTACAGGCAAAAAGGCGAATTATCAAAGGCGATTGCTGAATGGCAAGCAGTTCTCAGAATCAACCCTGAACTGGAAGAAGCGCGGATAAACCTTGAATTAGCGCAGCAACAGCAGCATAATCAGCGTTAATCTGCTTATTGAAAAAAAATCAAAAAATATGTTATAATAAGCTCCCATGGGAAAAGAGCCTTTTTTTGCAAACGGACTTAATTTTTCGTGTAAACGCTGTTCTGCCTGTTGCCGTTATGAAGCAGGGCTTGTGTGTTTATCAGAAAATGACCTTAAAAAGTTAACATCTTTACTGAAAATGGACAGTGACAGCTTAAAAAAAACATATTGCCGGTGGGTAACTGATTGGAACGGGGAAAAAGTTCTGTCATTAAAAGAAAAATCCAATAAAGATTGCATATTTTGGGATATGGGTTGTTCGGTTTATGAAAGCCGCCCTTTGCAATGTATTACTTTCCCGTTCTGGCAATCAATTATTCATTCGCAAGGTTGCTGGGAAGTTGCAGCTTCAAGCTGCCCCGGGATAAATTGCGGGAAATTACACACAAAAGATGAAATTGAAAATTGTTTAAAATTACGCAAAAGCCAGCCTATAATTAATAAAAGCGGGGGAGCTGCATGAAATTACATTTTTGGGGAGTGCGAGGATCGATCCCCACGCCAGCTTCCCCTTCGCGCATCAAAAGTAAAATTTCTGCAATCATTGAACAGATTACACCTGAAGATTTAGAAAGCCCGGAAAACCGCGAGCGTTTTCTTGCAAGCCTTCCTCCCTGGCTGTTCGGGACAGTGGGAGGAAACAGCCCTTGTGTATCAGTATCATTTGAAAATTTAAATGAATGTATTATATTTGATTGCGGCTCAGGGCTTCGTGAAATGGGTTTAGCCGAAATTAATGCTAAAAGTAAAATAAACCATTACCATATTTTTCTTTCTCATTTTCATTGGGATCATCTTCAAGGTTTGCCTTTTTTCGGTCCCGCTTATAACCCTGCAAATAAAATTGATTTTTATTCTCCTGTAGGAGGGCTTGAACAAATTCTTTGCGCTCAGATGACCAACCCCTATTTTCCCGTAACACTTGAAGGTATGGCTTCAAAAAAAACTTATCATTACATGGAAAAAGAATTTGATGTTTGCGGATGCAAGATAACAAAGAAAAAAATGAATCACCCGGGAGACTCTTATGCCTATTGTGTTAATCAAAACGGGAAGCGTATTATTTATGCAACAGATACAGAGCTTACACAAAATGATTTTTTAAAAAACGACGATAATACTTTGTTTTTTAAAGAAGCGGATTTACTTGTTATAGACTGCCAGTATACATTGGGAGAGGCGATAGAAAAATATAATTGGGGGCATAGCGCGTTCAGTCTTGCTGTTGACTTTGCGGCTAACTGGAATATTAAACACATGGTAATGTTTCATCATGACCCTACATATGATGATCATAAATTATACGGTATATTACAATCGGCGCGGTGGTATCTTGAAAGGATGAATATAAAAGGGATTGAGTTAACTCTTGCAACTGAAGGTTTAGAAATCTCAATTTAAAAACAGGAAACAATTTTGGCAAAGAAAAAATTTAACATTTTTTTATTTTTAATAAAATTAATTACTATATTGATTACAATAGCTCTTATTGTTATTCCTGCAACACTTGCTTTAGTTATATATTTTAATTCTTCCCCTTCAGAAAAAATTTTAAATAGTAATATATCAGATATAGAAGGGATAAGTATTGCAGATGACGAAACATATTATTTTGATATCAGAAGAGGGGAGAGCTCTCAATCTGTAGGATTGCGTCTTGAAAGAGCGGGGTTTATCAAAAACCGTTTTTTTTGGAATTTTTTATGCCGTTTTGAAAGCGGGCAGATTAAAACAGGAACGTATATAATCGATATGCCAAAATCCCAATTGGCGATTTTGCGTCTTTTTATTACAGGCAATGCAATCTTAAATAAAATTACAATTCCGGAAGGTGTAACGCTTTTAAAAACTGCAAGAATCCTAGAAGAAGCCGGCATTTGCTCTATAAATGATTTTCTTTCCGCTGCAAGAGACCCGCAAATATTAAATCATTATGGAATTCCAGTTAATTTAATTAATGCAACTATGGAAGGCTATCTTTTCCCTGATACATATTTTTTCCCAAAATTTTTTCCCGCAAACAATATTATAAGAATAATGGCGGATAACTTTTTTAAAAAACTTGAGGATATAAGCCCTTCCTTCCGCAGTTTAAACCCTAAAGAATTACATGATAAGGTGATACTCGCATCTATAGTTGAACGTGAATACAGAATACCGGATGAAGCCCCAATTATGGCGGGAGTATTTTCTAACAGGTTAGAAATAAGAATGGCGCTCCAATCATGCGCTACAGTTGAATATATAATTACAGAGATACAGGGAAAACCGCACCCGAGAGTTTTACGTCATTCCGATCTTGAAATCCGCTCCCCTTATAACACGTATTTATTACCAGGACTTCCTCCGGGACCGATATCTGCTCCGGGAACTGTCGCTCTCCGTTCCGTAATGTATCCTCAAGAAACAGATTTTCTTTATTTTCGTCTGACAGACGCATCAAGCGGCAGGCATTATTTTTCAAAGACTCTTGACGAACACATAAGCGCAGGAGAGCTCTTAACAAAACCCTAATGGCGTTTATATCAAAAAGAACAATAACAGAAGTAAATGACCGCTTAGATCCGATAACGGTTATTGGCGATTATGTCCGTCTTGAACAAAAAAGCGGGCGCTGGTGGGGAAGATGCCCTTTTCACAGCGCAGGTCAGGAAAAAACAGCGTCTTTTAAAGTTGACCCCGATTTAAAAATGTATCATTGCTTCGGCTGTCAAAAAGGGGGGAGCGTTATCAGCTTTGTAATGGAGATGGAAAATATTTCCTACCCTGAAGCGATTAAAATACTTGCAAGAAAAATCGGGATTGAAATTATTTATGAAGAAGGCGGAAAAGAAGGGGATACATCTGAAAAGGATAATTCATTTAAAGAGCAGCTATTTGAACTTTATCGAAGAGTAACAACAAGTTTTCAATATTATTTAAAAGAAAAACCTGAAGGAAAGGCGGCGCTTGATTATATTTTAAAAAGAGGAATCAACGAAGAAATGATTGAAACTTTCAAACTTGGATACGCGCCATCTGACCGTAATTTCATGCACAACTTTTTAAAATCAAAAGGATATTCGGATTCTTTTTTAGAAAAATCAGGTTTGTTTTCCGCTAACTATAAAAAAATCCCCTTGTTTTCTGGAAGGTTGATGTTTCCTATTACAGACAGGCAGGGAAGGATAGTGGCTTTCGGAGGAAGGGCTCTTGAGAAAAGCTCTGCGGATTTTTCTTTTCCGAGTAATCAAGAAAGCAAAGAAAGCCCTAAATATATTAATTCCCCTGAGACGGAAATTTATAAAAAAGGGCAGACAGTTTTTGCGATAGAACAGGCAAAATCACAAATGCGCCAGACAAAGACCGCTTATCTTGTTGAAGGTTATACAGATGTAATCGCAATGCACCAGGCAGGAGTTACAAATACAGTGGCGCCTCTCGGTACGGCTTTTACAGACGAGCAGGCAAAATGGCTTCATAGATGGGCGGATAAAATGATCCTTATTTTTGATTCAGATGAAGCGGGGCAAAAGGCGGCTTATAAAGCTGTGATAACCTGCCGTAATAACGGCATCGCTTGTTCTCTTTTAAATATAAACGAAGGGGTAAAAAACATCATCGGACAGGATGAAGCGGAAAAAATCAAGGATCCTGCTGAAATTTTACAAAAATTCGGCTCCGATATATTGAAAAAAATTCTAAAATTCGTTATAACTGACTTTGAGTATCTAATTTACCGCGGAAAGCTCCAATATGCTGCGGCAGACGGTGAAATTAACCGGGCGGCAAGTTTCATGTTTCCGTATTTGGATTCATTGGCTTCTGAAGTTGACCGGGATGATAGTATAACCAGGATCGCCGATATATTTAAAATTGAGCGCGCTGCGGTTCAAAAGGATTATTCAGAGTGGAAATTATCTCAAACAAGATTTCCCCGAGAAAAGCGGCAGGGAGCGGATTTTACTTCGAGCGAACAGGGTTTGCATAACCAAGATTTGCAAAAACAAAATATGCACAAACAAGGTTTGCACAAACAGAGTTTGCAGCGTAATGCCGAACTTAGCTTGCTTACGGTTGTAGCGGTAAACATGGAATTGTATACAGAATTCCGCGCCGCGCTTGAGATTAAGGAGATAGAAGACAAAGCTGCTAAAGAAATTTTCTTTGCATTGGAAGAATGTTTTATGCACGATGAAAACGGCATAGATTCGCTTCTCTCAAGAATCAAAGATGAAAATTTACGTAATTTTGTGGCAGAGAGGGGGACATCCGGAGAATATAACGGTAATATTGCCCGCAGATTAATGGAGGATGGGATAAAAAAAATAAAAAAAAAGAAATACGAAAAAAGGCTCTTACAAATAAGAGCTGAAATGCGGGAAATTGAACGTAAGAATGAGGGCGCAGATTTAAATTTAATCGATGAATTACTTGAAGAAAAGAAATTCATCGATGATCAAATTCGAAAACTTTAAATTATAAGGATAACAAATGTTAAATAATATTAAATTGAAATGTAAGAAAATATCGCCCATGATAAGACACTTTGTTAAAAAAACATCACACAAACTTCCAAAAAAACAACAGCCTGAACTGGATAATAAATCAAATCAATTAACACAAACAGCGCAAGATTCATCTCTGTCATCTTTTATAGATTCTGCTTTAGACCCTGCTATTACTAAATTACTTGAATATGCAAAAGTAAAAAAATCCCTTTCTTATGATGAATTATCGGATTTCCTGCCAGAAGATATTATTAACAGCCCTGAAAGAATCGAACCTGTTCTTGCATTATTTGAAGTTCATAATATCCAGCTTATAGAAGAGGATAATCTTACAGAAGATGAAGAGAATGATACAGGCAAAGCAAAAGGAAATTCCAAAAAAAGAACATCAAACACAAACGATAAAGATTCCTCTCTTGTTGACGATCCTATAAGGTTATATTTAAGAGAGATCGGCAAAGAACATCTTTTAACCGCGGAACAGGAAATTGAACTTTCCAAACAAATGGAAGAAGGAGAAAAGATCGTTATAAAAGTAATTAAAAAATCCGGTATGATAATTCCTGAGTTTTTTAATATAGCGCAAAAAACTTTTTCTAAAAAAGATTTCCGTGAACTTAATCTGTCTAAAAAAGAAATGACAGAACATATGGCAGAATACCGCAGATTAAATCAATTTTACAGAGATACCTTGCGTACAATACAGAATGATTTAAGAAATTATATGGACCTTAAAAAATTTCTGATTGCAAAAGATGATGATTATCTTGAAAATAAGGATTGTATCGCTATAAGAAGTAAAATTATGAAGGCGATTAAAAACACCCAAATTCATCCTGAAGAAATACAGTCGTTTTCTGATAAATTCATAAAAGCTGCAGAGCAGATTGACGAATATAATAAAGAAAAAGAAAGGCTGGAAAAACATCTTAGAATAAGTTCTTTAAAAGAACTGCGTACTTTAGGCAAACTTTTAACGATAAAAGAAGAAAGGGAAAAACTTGAAAACGATCTATGCCTTAATTCCGATGAAATAAAAGAAAAAATAAGCCTTATTCAAGGAACAGATAAAAAATTAAGAGCTTTAGCGGAAGAATTTGAAGAAATTTTTGAAAATATTCATAATATTATTTTAAATGCAAAAGAAATCTCAAGCGGAAGATTAATGATGAAAACCGCAAAAGATAAACTAATTAGAGCTAACCTTAGGCTTGTCGTTTCAATCGCAAAAAAATATACAAATAGGGGGCTTCACTTTTTTGATCTTGTCCAGGAAGGAAACATAGGATTAATCAAAGCGGTGGAAAAATTTGAATATCAAAAAGGTTTTAAATTTTCAACCTATGCAACATGGTGGATTAGACAGGCGATTACCCGTTCCATATCAGATCAAGCGCGCACTATCCGCGTGCCTGTTCACATGATTGAACAAATAAATAAAGTGGTACGCGAATCAAGACAGTTACTGCAAACCTTAGGGCGGGAGCCTACTGACGAAGAAATTGCAGAAAAACTCGGCTGGCCTGTAGTAAAAGTAAAAACTGTAAAGAATGTAGCAAGAGAGCCTATCAGCCTTGAAACACTGATAGGCGAAGAAGAAGATTCGCTTCTTGGGGACTTTATCGAAGATAAAGATGTGGAAAACCCTGCAAATCAAACCGCTTTTAAAGTTCTTAAAGAACAAATAGAGAGCGTTTTATCCACGCTTCCTGCAAGGGAGCAGGAAGTTTTAAAAATGCGCTTCGGGCTTGATAATAATTATTCGCTTACATTGGAAGAAGTTGGTTTATTCTTTAGCGTAACAAGGGAAAGAATAAGGCAGATAGAGGCGAAAGCGCTGCGGCGGCTCAGGCACCCGAAAAGAAGCCGCAGGTTAAAAGATTATCTTGATCATTAAGTAAATTAATTGTATTAAATAAATTAACGGAGGGACATTATGGTAACAGATAACGATCAGAAAAAACTTCAAACATTACAGGAAATTATTTATCAGAAGATCGGGCTTGAGAAAAGTATTCAGGAGATACCGAAACTCTTGGGAGCGCAGGAAGAAGTTTTAAGCGCTTTAAAGAAAAAGTTTATTGAGAAAAACACAGAATATGAAAACGTAAAATCAGAAGAAATAGATCTTAAAAACAAACTTTTTGAAACTGAAAACTTAAGAGAAAAAAACGAAAAGAAAATGGAAATGGTTACGCACAGGGAATTTGAATTACTGGAAAAAGAAACAAAAGACCTTGCTGAAAAGGAACATCAATTACGCAAGGATTTGCAGCAAAAAGAGAAACTTTTATCTGAACTTGACACCCATATTAAACAACAAACATCCATGATTGAACAACAAGAAAAAGAACTTGAGGATCGCAGAAAAAAAATCGAAGCTGAAGTTACTGACAAAAAAAATCAAATTGATTCTCTTAGAAAGAAAGAAAACAAACTTACAGAAAATCTTGACGCAGAGGTAGTCTTTAAATTTGAAAGGATTATTAAAAATAAAGAAGGTGTCGGTATCGTTGCAATCAAAGGTAATGTCTGTATGGGCTGCCACATGATTTTACCTGTCCAATTTGCAAATGAAGTGCGTATAGGAGAGGAGTTTGTCTTTTGCCCCTACTGTTCAAGAATCCTCTTTTACGAAGAATCTGCCGAAGGCGAGGAAGATTACTTTAACACCGAAGACACAGGCGCTCTTTCCGATCTTGACGATATTGAAGACGAAGATTATGATGACGATGATGAAGAAGAGGAGATAATCAATATCGACTCTGAAACAGACGATTAATTTATAGCGATGAACCGGGTCCGCCGCTTGACTAATAAAAATGCTTTCAGCATTTTTATTAGTTTGGAGGAAAGTCCGGGCTCCGCAGGGCATGATGCCGGGTAATCCCCGGGCTATGCTTAGGTTTTGGCTTATGCTTTTACTTGAGTATAGACAGACAGCGCCGCAGAAAATATACCGCCTGACCACATTAATTGCCGTTTTTTTCTGCATCTTATTAAAAATGTTTAATAAGATGAAATTTACTGTTTGATTTTAAGAAATTCTGCAATTTATGTGGTCAGGTAAGGGTGAAAAGGCGGGGTAAGAGCCCTCCTCGTCGCCGGTAACGGTGACGGAAAGGCAAGCCTCATCAGGAGCAAAGTCAAGTAAGCGCGTCGGCGGCCCGCCGGTTAAGCGCGGGTAGACTGCTTTAAAAAGACCGGAAACGGTTTTTTAAGACAGATGGCGGCATTTGACTTTTCAAATCTAAAGGGTTTAAAAGGTTAAACACAGAACCCGGCTTACGGTTCATCGCTTTTTTAAAAATTTACTTAAATTTTTACTAATAATTGACTTTTATTTTTATTTTCTATAGAATTCCCTTAACTGGAATGGTTAATAATAATTGGTCCCATCATGGACGGAATATATATATACTCAAAAGAATTCGCACAGTCGGAATTGTTGCCGTCATTTTAGCTGTAATTTTCATATCTGTTTTTTCAGTTTTCCGGTTTAGAAACGGGACAAGTAATGAAAGAAGAGAACTTTTAAAGGTTTGGAATGATGGAGATTATGAAAGCGCATTTAATATCACTTCAAATTTGCTTTTAGAAAAACCTTTAGACTTTTTTTTACTTTCTGTTAACGGTTTCTCTGCATTTCAATTGGGAATTTATCAAATCAATAAACAAAATATGATTTTTTTTATTGATAAATGTATTTTCTCATTACGAAAAGCCCTTATTCAAAATAATAATGACGGACAGGTTAATTATGTTCTTGGAAAAGCGTACAGATATAAAGGCCCTGAATATGCTGACCTTACTGTTAAGTATTTAGAAATTGCAGATAAACTTGTGTATAACGCTCCTGATATACCTGAATATTTAGGTCTTGCATATGCAATGTACGGTGATTACAGAAGCAGTGTGGAAGCGTTTTCACGCGCATTTATCCCTAACCGGTATCTTTCAGATAATTTATTATTATCAATTGCGCGATCATATATGGAAATGCAGGAATTCGATATGGCAAGCAGTTATTTGCAACAATGTGTAAGAAATTCACAAGATTCAAAATCAATTGTTATTGCGCGTTTAATGTTAGCCGAAATTTATAAAAATATTAAATTGTATGATGAAGCGGAAAAACAATATATGACTATAATAAGTGAAACAGGAGAAAACGCTGATGTGCGTTTTCAGTTAGGTGAACTTTTTTTACAGCAAGGAGATTCAACAAGAGCGCGTGCAGAATGGAGAACCGCAATCAGGCAGGATCCGCTTCATACAGGAGCAAGATCGCGTCTTAATTAATATAATTGGAGGGAAAAATGTTTGGCAACTTGTCGTCAGATTTTGGGATTGATTTAGGAACTTGTAATACTCTTATCTATATCAAAAATAAAGGTATAGTATTGGATGAGCCGTCAGTTGTAGCTGTTGAACGCGGAACAAAAAAAATAGTAGCTGTCGGGCAGGATGCCAAACGAATGTTATGGAAAACACCTGAAAATATAATTGCAATAAGACCTATGCGCGACGGGGTAATTGCAGACATTGAATCAACAGAGAAAATGATTCGTTACTTTATATACCGTGTTTACCCGCGATACAGATTTTTAAAACCGCGTATGGTAATAGGAGTGCCTTCATGCATTACAGAGGTTGAAAGACGCGCCGTTGAAGAGAGCGCGTATAAATCAGGAGCGAGGGAAGTCCTTGTTATCGAAGAAAGCCTTGCCGCCGCTATAGGAGCTGACATTCCAATAAGAGAGCCTGCAGGGCACATGATTTGCGATATAGGAGGAGGAACTACAGAAATTTCTGTCATCTCTCTTGGAGGCATGGTTGTAACACGCGCTATCCGCATAGGAGGGGATGAGTTCGATGAATCTATCATTAAACATATACGCAGCGTTCACAACTTAATAATCGGCGAACAAATGGCGGAAAAATTAAAAATTGAAATTGGAAACGCCTTCCCCGATAAAACAATAGAAAAACTTGAAGTAAAAGGAAATGACGCAATCACAGGGCTTCCCAGAAGATTGGAAATAGATTCAGTTGAAGTTAGGGAAGCGTTAAAAGACCCGATCAATTCTATCATCGAAGAAATAAAATCAGTACTTGGAAAAACACCTCCTGAATTAGCCGCCGACATAGTTGATCGCGGAATTGTAATGACAGGTGGCGGCTCTCTTTTAAAGGGCTTAGACAGGCTCATCGTGAAAGAAACAGGAGTTCCTGCAATCATTGCGGAAAACCCGAAAAACTGTGTCGCGCTTGGAGCCGGAAAATATTTTGATTACATTAAAGGTAACGAGCTTACTAAGAATATATATGATAAATTAAACGGATAATTTATGAGACGCGGTTTCTTTGGCTTGCTGCGAAAGCACGGCAGCAACTCTTCCGGAGGCAAATTTCAAGGAGCGCGTCCTAATATCACTGTCTTTGTTTTTGTATTTCTTTTTTTAATTTCATCAATTTTACTTTTACTTTCCAGCAGGACTTTTATTTATGATGTTAAAAGCGTAGGTTTATCTCTTTTTTCAGGGGTAAGAAACGGAATACATGAAATTACTTCTTTTATATCAAGAACAGTTTTAAGTATTTCAGAACTGTCAAATCTTAGAAAAGAACATGCAGACCTTTTAAAACAACTTGATCGTTTTGAAGAACTTGAAAGAAGCAATGCGGAAATATATCAGGAAAATATCCGTTTAAGAGAACAACTTGATTTTTCAAGAACAATGCGTTACAGAAGAATCCCCGCTCAAATTTCAGGCAAAGACCCTGATAATTTATTTTCATCGATTGTTATTAATAAAGGAAGCGTTGCAGGAGTTTCAAATAACATGGCGGTTGTCGCCTGGCAAAACGGGGTTCAATCTTTAGTAGGAAAAGTGATACAAACAGGAGCTTTTGAAAGCCTTGTTATGCCTATTTATGATATTAACTCGCTTGTTTCTTCCAGATTTTCTGTATCACGTTTTGAAGGTATTGTAGAAGGGCAGGGTAATTCAGAAACCTCTCTTTTAATGCGTTTTGTCCCACGCAGAGCGAGAGAAGAAATAAATATCGGCGATATTGTTATAACAAGCGGTATGGGCGGAATTTATCCTGCCGATATAAATATAGGAAGGGTCAGCGCGGTTAATGTTTTAGAATACGAAACAACTCTGGAAGTGGAAATTAATCATTTAATTGATTTCTCAAAACTGGAATATGTTTTCGTAATAGAAGCTGAAAGAGTTTCACCAATTTACAGCGAACATCGAAGCGGCGAAGCTTTAATTATAGAAACAGGAAATTACGATGATTAGAAGTATTATCTGGACTTTAGTTTTTTGTATTGTTGCAGTAATTTTACAATCAACATTAATTGGAATGATCCCTTTTGCAACAGTAAAACCGGATCTTGCCTTGTGCGTTCTTGTTTTTTCAGCTTATGTAAACGGAACCATGACAGGGCAAGTATCGGGATTTTTTTCAGGGCTGTTTCAGGATTTTCTTTCTGTCGCGCCTCTTGGAATGAATTGTCTGATACGTACATTAATCGGCGCTCTTGCAGGAATATTTAAAGGCGCGTTTTTTCTTGATTTCTTTTTAATGCCTTTTATATTATGCACAATTGCTACTCTTTTAAAAGCGTTTATTCTTTTTATACTTCATTTAATTATGGGTCAATCTATTCCATCTTATTCATTTATTACTTCACCTTTTTGGATTGAACTGGGGTTAAACGCTCTTTGCGGGCCTTTATTATTTTTTCTTTTAAAACGTTTTAAACCTATGTTGATAGAACGGAGATAAAAAAGTGACAGAAGACACTTCCGGCAGAGTGATAATTTTCAGAGTTCTCTTTTTTGTAATTATCGGTGCATACATTATAAGGCTCTTTAGTATGCAAATACTTTCAGGCGATGTCTACCTTTCAAGAGCCCATGATATTTCAAGAAGGACTTATATACTGCCGACGCAAAGAGGTGAAATATACGATAGAAATGTAACACGCCCTTTTGTAATTAATAGAGACGCATTTGCAGTAACAATAACTCCTGCAGAAGTGCCTCGCGGAAATATGGAAGAAGTTATTGCATCGGTTTCCCAAATACTTGGGATATCGGAAGATGATATAAAGGCAAGATTGCCAAATCAATATTTACAGCTTTATCAACCTGTTGAAATTGCGTCTAACTTATCTTTTACATCAATCGCAGCTCTTGCAGAAAGAAAAAACACCCTTCCCGGTATTGCATGGCATATCAAACCTATAAGGAATTATGTTGAAGTTGGAAGCCTTTCGCATATTTTAGGGTATGTCGGCGATATTACACGCGATGAACTTACTACTTTATATAATTTAGGTTATCAGCAAGGGGATGTAATCGGAAAATCAGGAATTGAAAAACAATATGATAATTTATTAAGAGGGAAACAAGGCTGGGAAACAAGAACAGTTGATTCAAGGGGCAGGCGGATTGCTTCAGGAAGGGAAAATATTACAAGAGCGCTTCCTGAAATGGGAAAAAATCTTGTTTTAACAATTGATGCGGAGCTGCAAGTTCTAGTAGAAAAAGCTTTAGGCCCGCAAATCGGAGCCGCTGTTGTTTTACGCCCTTCTACAGGTGAAATACTCGCTATGGTTTCCTATCCCTGGTATGATCCGAATATTTTTACAGACGGTAATATCGCAAATTTCCGTGTGTTAGCCGACGATCCGAGCAAACCATTTTTAAACCGCACGATACAATCAAGTTATCCGCCCGCATCCACTTTTAAAATTATTATGACAACAGGAATATTGGCGGAAAACGCTTTTTCTCCTGAGCAAACTATAATATGCAACGGTGTATTAAGATACGGTAACAGGGATTGGCACTGCCATTACAGACCTGGACACGGAAGGTTAAATTTAACAGGCGCTCTAGGCCAGTCATGTAATATTTATTATATGACTGTTGGGCGCGATCATCTTGGAACCGAAAGAATTGTCTCTTACGCACGAAGTTACGGTTACGGCGATATAACAGGCATTGATCTTCCGGG
>Ga0209755_10003871_pt1 | contig 18267 bp, 15 predicted proteins | sample TergutCo191P1_FD_187301 | JGI IMG/M metagenome (GOLD analysis project Ga0209755, IMG submission 187301) | Cornitermes sp. P1 segment gut microbial communities from Petit-Saut dam, French Guiana - Co191P1 (SPAdes) (version 2) | ecosystem: Host-associated > Arthropoda: Insects > Digestive system...
TTTTTTGAAAAAAAAGGGTCTCCCCCCGAACCCCCCTCTACAAAAAAACTTTTCAATTTGGGCGTGGAAGAAAGATATTCTGCCATGGTTTCGGGGTTGTGCCAACGTGTATTACCATCAAAGGAATGCGCGCCCAAACCAAAACCGATATACGGTTTCATAGTCCAGCAATTGATATTGTGTTGGCTTTCAAAGCCGTGTTTGGCGAAATTGGAGATTTCGTAATGGGCGTAGCCCGCGCTTGCAAGAAAGCGACGGGCATAATGGTACATAGTACGGTCGGTTTCGTCATCGGGCAGGATGGTTTTGCCGCTTTCGATTGCGGCGAAGAGGGGTGTGTTTTCCGCAGGGGTTAAGCTGTACGCAGAGATATGTTGCGGCGAAAGCGCGACTATTTCCGCAAGGGTATCCTGCCAATCTTGAAGGGTCTGCGCGGGTAGCGCGAACATCAAATCTACATTTATGTTATCGAAGCCCGCTTCCCGTGCGGCGCGGAAATTCGCGGTGAAATCTGCCATGGAATGCACTCTTCCAAGCCCGCGCAGTAAATTCTCCTGCGTTGCCTGTAAGCCGAAACTCAATCGGGTAACGCCCGCCTCCTTCAGCGTGGAAAGATATGCAAAATCCACCGTACCGGGGTTTGCTTCAACCGTGATTTCCGCCCCGTCCAACAGCGGAAATTCCCGCACCGCCCCCAAAATTTCGCACAAAAAAGGGGCGGGCAACGCAGTTGGCGTTCCCCCCCCAATATAAACCGTATCTACCCCGCCCGCAAAAATTTGATGCGCTCTCGCATCTTTCAACTCTGCAATCACTTTAGCAACATAAAAATTAAAGTTTTTTTGGAGAGGGGGGGTTGGTTCTCCTATTTCAAACGATAAAAAATCACAGTAAACACATTTCCGAACGCAGAACGGAATGTGAATATAAATCCCCGTAGCCACTACGAGACGCGTACAAGGCTCAGGGACGTGTCTTCGATTTGCGAATTGGTGATGGTAATGCGGTTGCCGTCTTGTTCCAGCGTCCAAAACTCGCCGCGAACTTCGTATTGCGCCGCCATGTAGCGGATTATGTTTAAACGGCTGTTGTCTGCCGCCCAAGTGAAGCTGTCGTTTTCGCCGGGGAAACCGCGTGTGCCTGTTCCGTCCGCGCTGAAAATATATGTTAGCTGTTGGTCATCTTCCCACGCCCATGTGCCGATTAAGGCATCGTTATTTTCCAAGATAGCGGGGAAATAACTAAATGAATGCCCACGCTCTATTGCGGTGCGGTTGTCATTTGTTATGGTTAAAACACCTTCGTAGATTTCAAAGTCCCAAACCTCGTCGCGGATTTCGTTACGTGCTGTAGTTTCGTGGCTTATGTTCAAGCGGCTGCGGTTGGTACTCCACGTAAATTCCGCCATGTTTTCGGGGAAGCCGCGTTCGCCCGTGCCGTCGTAGTTGAATACGTAGGTGTACGCGCCGTCTTCTGCCCAAAGCCATTCGCCAATCAAATATTCGTTGTGCCCTGCGGAACAGCCCGCTAACAAGCCAACTAAAAACAGCAACACAAAAAACTTTTTCATATTACAATATCCTCCCGAGAATGCAGGTTCTTACTGCGATTCCAAAAGCCTTCCGATAGCACCGCTTAAAGCCGCAACAGCGGTATCAAGCTCGCCCAGCAAATGCGAACCGTCTTTCTCTTCTTTCGCCAAGGCTTCAATTTCGCTTGTGATTTTTTGCACAACGGGAAAGCCCAAGTTTGCAGCCGTTCCGCGTAATGCATGGGTTGCCTGCACAACCTCTTTGTTATTTTTTGCCTCAATGGCGGCGGTAATGGCACCTGCCATTTTCGCGCCGTCAAATTTACCAATCAAGCGAAAATAAAGCTTTAAGTTGCCCATAACTCTGGCTTTGCCGTCTTCAACATCTATATCCGGCAAGTACGATGTGTAATCCACGCACATACCTCCTCTATTATATTTAAGTAAACCATTAAACTATACACATTACACATATACTTGTCAATTCTGCAAACCGTAAAGTATAATAAAAATCGGGTGAGAAAACATGAACCTCCTTTTGGTGGATGGCGAAGCAGATAATATAAAAAATTTCCGTACGCATATACGCGGCGCGTTTTCAAGCGTGAGGATAGTTGGGCACGTTTCTGAGATTAACGCGAATATTTTAAAAGCGGTGCGCGATTTAAAGCCCGACGTTATTTTGGCAGATATCAGATTTTTCGGCGGTCTTCATTTTGTGCGGTTTAAGGAAATTCACGAGGAATTTCCCGATATAAAATTTCTAATGTATGGCACGTTCAACGAGTCCGATTATATGAAACGCGGGCGGGATTTTGGCGTGCTTGATTTTATGTACAGACCTGTTAAGCCCAGCGATTTGAACCGCTGTTTAGAGCTTGCCGTTTCGCACCATAAAAAATTAATTGAAAATCGCAAGCTTTTAAAAAACATGGAAGAAGACTACCAACAACGCATTTTTTTGTATGAAGAAATTTTCTTGCGCTCGTTGCTAAACGGCGATATAGAGCGCGAACGCGAAATTCAAAACGGCTTTGAATATTTTGAAATCCCCTTCACAACGGATTTCACCGTATTTATTGTAAGAATAGACCATTATAAGCGTGTTGCGCTGGCATTGTCCGAGCCTGAGAAGCACATGAAAATCATCAATATTTTGAACACCGTGCGCGGTGCATTGCGAGAGCATAAATCCAAAGCGTTTATCCGCAGTTTTCACGAAATCCCGATTATAGTAAACGGGCGGCTTTCCGTAGAGGAAAAAGTTTTACTGGGCGACCGCATAAAACACGCCATCTTTGACAAAACGGGAATGCGATGCACAATCGGTCTCGGGCGAACATACCCGTCACCGATGGAAATTGCGATTTCTGCACGGGAAGCGGATGCCGCTTTCGGCTACCGATACCGCATGGGCTATCACGCCGTTATTTCAATCGAATTTGTCGAACCCGATAATAATATCACTTTCCGCTACCCAAGCGAAAGGGAACGCCGCCTTGTGTACTCCGCCGTGGTGGGCGATTACGAATACTGCAAGGGCTTGCTTTCCGAACTTTTTAACGCCCTTGCGCAATCGGGCCCAATGCCTGAAAACTTGGTTGCAAAAATTGTAATGACAATCGTTTTCCGCATTAGTCGCTACATCAGCGAGCAAAACCTGCCCTTCGCTTCCGAAGTGTCGCGCCATTTTCCAACCGCCGACATCCTTCGCCTAACCACCATTGACGACGCCTACCAGTTCCTTGATAAATCGCTAAAAGATTTTTGCATTTTCGTGGGCAAGTTCCACACGAAGGATTCTCTGCGCCTGCACATGGCGGCAAAACGCCACATTCAGGAACACTATTTTGAAAACTTCTCCATCGCCCGCATTGCCGTAAAACTGGGCACCACCCCCGAAACCCTAAACAAGGTTTTTATGGAACGCGAAAAGGTAATGCTTTTCGACTACGTAATGTGGGTGCGCGTTCAAGAAGCCCAAAAACACCTTGCCGAAACCGCAACCGAAGAAGAAATAATTGCCGTACAAGTAGGCTTTGACGATGTAAAATACTTCCGCTCCATCTTCAAAAAATATGTAGGCGAAACCCCCGCAGAGTTTAGGGCTAAGTCCAAAGAGTAGGCAGGGCGCGTTTTTTTGCGGCATTTAAGATTTCGTCTTCAATTTTTACAAATTCGCAGTCTTTGCATATGCCTGTGCCGTTTAGTTTTGGCATGGAGGGCAACAGACAGTTTTTGTTTTTGTTGAAAATGCAAAAAACAACATCGCATTTTACATGATGCATCGCATTTGGACTTTTTATGGTACTTCCCCCTCTTTCAAAAAATGAGCCGGCCAAAATAAAAAGGCGCGTAGGTGAACGGGATAAAACCGTAACACCTACACGCTCGTTATTACATAAGCGTCACAACATACGCAAAAAAGACTACAAAAATCCCTCGGATGAAAAACCCCTTCAAGCGAGTGAAGACTTGAAGAAAGGTGAAGAATTTTGTATACTTGCGAATGCCGCGATTGGCAGGGTATACCCTGCGTTTGTAGGTGATGTTGGTTATCATCTACATCCCCCATGCTGTGTTTCCCGACACGTCATGGGTTTTGCGGTTATTTTGTTGAAATTACTTTGATGAATTGCTGACGAACTGTTGATGAAATTTTTACTGCCGTTTTTTATATCGACCAGCTCACCAAAATTTTAACACATTTTTACAGCAAGCTCAAGTAGTGTAGTCGTGGATGTAGTAAATTTCATCGGATGGGGTCGGGTATGGATATGTGGATGAATCGCGCAGTGCTAACCACAGTGTTACCCCAATAGCAATGATTCCGACGGCGATACCGATTACGGCGGTTACCTTAGTGAATGTAGATGTGCGCTCACCGTTGTAAATATTGACCGTAGTTGAGCCGGTGAAAGTACTCATTTCGTATGCCGTTATCGTCTGGTTCATAAATATTTTCCTTAGTATTTCGTCGACAACATATGGCGTGTTTGTTTTTGCAAGCTTATCAATATCTTTCGCAAGTTCCATTATAAGGGGAACTTCTCCTGTTCGGCGGCGCAATTCTTCCTTTACATCATCGGGCAAGAGGATTTTGTATTTCAAATCGGGTTTTATGCCTTTGTAGTCATCGAAGATTCTTTCCAAAGTGTTGCGCAATTCGACCAGATACTCTGTCCTGTGTTTGCCCATCACGTCAACCAAAATTCTGCGGTCATCTTCTTGTATAAGCGCGGTCGCGTCTGTACCATATTTGCCATATTTAAGCACCACACCTTTGCGCCATAAAAATTTATCATCGGATATTTCCTCGTTACGCTGAACAATAACGCGGCACACAATGTTTGGCGGCAGGGCTTTTCTCACCTCAAAGCTCATGGTAAGGCAGTCGTCTGGCAAGAAGTCGGGCAGGTCGTCTGGCATATCTTCTGGCAATAATCCAGGGATATAAATGCGGTTTGTGTTATTGTCCTTAAAATATGCGAGTTCGTATTTTTTCATAAGCCGGAATAAATATTTTACTTTATCGGACGGGTATTCGTATGCTTCTCCTTCTAACTTTCTAACTCCATAGTCAACATCTATACTGCTTGGTTGCTCGTTATACCCTTTGTTGATAATCCGATAAATACCCGTGGTAATCCAGTCAGGGTTTAGTACAAGCGGGGCGACTTCACCCATTTCGTCCTTGCCATACCAAAGGCAAATACCCAAGGTGTGCAAATCCTCTAAAATTTTTTCTGCTTGTTTGAGCGTTACATTATTATCGAAAGCAATCTCATTAAACGCATCACAGGTGATATGCGGGGGCTTGTCCTCCTCAAACAATTTGCGCAAAGCGGCTTTGATTTTATACGCTTCCAATGAAATCACTTGGTTATTCCACGCAACATTGTTTTGTACAAATTCCATAACCGTTTGGCGGAAATTTTGTATTCCTCTTGTATCCTCACTGCCAATATTTGCGTGATAATAGCCAACGATGGCGGGATATTCTTTTTTTAGCGTTTTTTTGGTAATATCCACCCTGTGATTGTCTTGCTCATTTATCAAAAACAGCACGGGGGAGTTTTCGCCATGTATGCGTATTTGCTCCAGCCAGTAGGCAGGGTCGTTGCTACGCTCTATGCGCCCGTTGTATACATATATATACAAGCACCGTGAGGTCATAAAACAACGGTGAGATGAATGGGTTATTGAATGCCCTGCAAAATCCCAGATATGAGCGTTCATATCTTTGCCGTTTTGGTCTTTAATTTTCCAAACGGATGTTATTACGCCCTCGGTACTTTCTTTTTCCTCGGTCAATTTTGCGTTAATGTCAAGTAGCTTACGCGCAAGGCTGGTTTTGCCCGCGCCTTTGTCGCCCAAGATGATTATGCGGGCTTCATTAAGTTTCTTTACTTCACCGCCCAAGTTTTCCATATAACGTCCAACTGCCGCCGCGCCTTGCGCCTCTATTTCATCAGGTAAGCTAAGTCGGTGTTTAAGTTCGACTTCATTAAAAACAAAACGGTTAGCAAATAAATTTTCGTAAAGATTCGCCCAGTATGCACATTCCACATCTTTTAAGTCGTCTAAAAAATTGTGCCATATTTCGCTGTATATGCTTGTGTCATTGTTAAGGTTGTGGAGATTGTTTGCTTTTATATTTTCTATGTCCTCACGGATAATGTTCCCCATGATTTCCTTTGAGTTTTTATTAATCATTTTGGCGGTGTAGGCGGAGCGGACGGCGGCGTAGGCAGCGTGGGCGGCATGGGCGGCGTAGGCGGCGGCGGTGTAGGTGCGGGCGGCGTAGGTGGCGGCATAGGCGGCGGCATAGGCGGCGGCGTGGGCGGCATCGGCGGCGGCGTGGGCGGCGGCGGCGTAGGCATCGGCGGCGTAGTTATAGGCGGTGATAGAGGAAGTGTCAATAGCATGGAATATGGCCATCAAATATTTTTGCCTGTCAACTTCATTCCAATATCCAAATCCCCGTGCGCAACTTAAAAAAGGCAATGCCCTTATCGCACAAATTCGTGCAAAATTTACCGCTTGGTCGTGGGTAAAATCTTTTATTAATTCCACAACTTCCGCTCGAAAGATTCCTGTTTTTTTCTCATTGTATTTATCCACACCATCACAACCCTTCACAAAAATTACCATCACAACCATTTTTCAACAAAATAATACCACCAGCTTCAAAAGTTTACAATATGTACACCTTGCAAATATTAAAGCTTAAATCCGTGGCAACAAAAAAATCAAGGGTTAAACGCTCCCTTGATTTTTTCTACCATTTACATTATTGATTATTCAAATCACCATAAAACTCCTGCATGGCGTAAAACGCCAATTTTTTATGCTTTTTATCGGGGGACAAAAGCCCTTTGCGGTTGTAGTAGCCTTGCAAAACATTGGTGCGGCGGGGGCAACGGAAGTCGAAGAAAATCCATGGGCTTACACCGCTTAGGTAGGGCGGGGCGGCCTTGAATGCTTCGATTTGCTGTTGGAATACGTGAAGCTGTTTGTCTTCGGTAAACAGTTCGTCTTTTGTGCCGCGCATATGGGGCATTGCACACGCGCCAAACTCGCTTATGATAACGGGTTTGTTGGGGTTGCTGTTTTCAAAAAGCCGCAATAGTTGGGAAAAATCGGGATTGTACCAGCCAAAATATTCGTTTATGCCAATTACATCCACATGGGCGCAAAGCCTGTCGAGGATTTTATATTGGTGCAAATCGTATAGGCAAGCGGCACTTATAAGGCGGGACGGGTCTGTGGTTTTTGCGGTTTTTGCAAGTTTGCTCATGAAGGTGAGGCGGGAGTTTGTGTCCTCGTTTTCGTTGCCGACAGACCAAATTATTACGCTTGCACGGTTGTAGTCGCGGTGGATTAGCTCTTGCAGTTGGTTTTCCGCGTCTGCGTATGTGGCGGGGTTGTCGAACTCTATTGCCCAGTATACGGGGATTTCTTCCCATAAAAGCATACCGATTTCGTCTGCAATTTGTGCGGCTTTTTCTGTGTGCGGATAGTGGGCAAGGCGCATGAAATTGCAGTTCATCTCTTTTGCCAGTCTGTAGTTTGTGCGGATTTCTTCTTCCGTAACGGCGCGGCCGTTTTCCACACTTTCCTCGTGGGTGCATATGCCGCGCAGGAATATTTTTTTGCCGTTAAGAAGAATATCCTCCCCGTTTACGGTTATTTCACGGAAGCCGATTTTTTCCGTTATGCTGTCATTTTCAAAGGCAATATGAACATCGTACAGCGTGGGGTTTTCCACATCCCATAGCCGTGGCGCGGCATCAATTGTAATGCGCCCCTTACCGCCTGTTATGGGAATTTCCGCATTCACGCCAAGCTGTGGAATGCTAAGTTTTGCCGTGCCGCTTTCGCTACCATTTATGCAAACCGCCGCGTCAATTTTTTTGAAATCCGAACCGCGTTGCAAATTTATTTTGAAATCTTGGATGAAAGCCTTTGGCAAGCGCAGAATTTCAACACTGCGATGTATGCCGCCATAGTTGAACCAGTCCGTGTTTTCGCACGGAACATTGGTGCGGCGGCGGGTATTGTTTACCGCAATTATAATGCGATTGTCCTTTTGCAAAACGTCGGTTACTTCAATGAAAAAAGGCGTGTCACCGCCCAAATGTGTTCCCATATGCTGTTTGTTTACGAAAACAACGCTTTGATAATTCGCCGCGCCTATCTTGATAAAAACTCTGTCCTCGCCGTGATTTTTGTACTTGAAGCGGCGGGTGTACACAATTGTTCCTTCGTATAAGTGCAACAGTTCTTTCTGCGTATTCCAGCATGACGGGACGCGCATTCTTTCCCATGTGTCAAAGCTGAAATCCATTGGGTACTCAAGCCCGTTTTCGTTTTCGTAAATTTCTTCAAACCATTTTTGACGCAGACAGGTGTCGTATTGGTCTATGGCGTAATTCCAAAAACCGTCCAGCGATTCTTTTTCGCGCCCATAGTCCGAAATGCCGCTGTTTTGAATCAACTTCGCCCTGTATTTTTTCTCGTATTCCACCAGATGAATGCCCTCTTGAAAGTTGCCCGTTTTTTCCATGTTAAACGCCCCTTCTCAAGCAAATTTTCAACCAAAAACGGACGAGTTCACCGCCAACCCGCCCTTGTAAATATGCGAAACATCCGACAGACAAACGCACTGCGGCGCGGTAAATCCGTCCTTGTTGTTGTTAAATTCCAGCACGGTAACGCTTGAATGTGCGATGTTAAAACTTGCCCAAAAAATGTTGGGCGGAATGGAAAGCAAATGCGACAGCCAAGATGTACCAAGCCCGTGATGGCAAAATGCCGCAATCCGTTTTTCACTTGGCGCGGTGATTTTGTAGGTTTTGCCGTTGCGTGTGTAACCCAACCGCGCCAAAAAATCGTCGGAGCATTTTGTAATGCGGGCGTAGCCATCTTGCGCCGCACGGCAGGTAGAAAACACGGGGTTGCCGTGCCATTCGCCCGCGTGGTCAAGCAACTTGGTGCTTTGGCAGGCAAATGACCAATCCCGTTTTCCGTTTTCGCACTCGGCAGAAAGGTCGTCGAATGTTAAATCTTCGCTCATCCACTCTTCAATTTTGTGCGAAATGCCAAGGCGTTCGCAGGTTGGCTGTGCCGTTTGAATTGCCCTACCCAGCGGCGATGTGTAAATTTCGTCAAAGCCGTGAACGCACAGCCGTTCCGCAAGCGCGGCGGCTTGCTTTTTGCCAAGGTCAGTTAGACTGTCGGTTGCGTAATCAGGCTCGCCGTGGCGAATTATATACAGATACATATTTTGCTCCTAGTATGCTAATTTGCCTTCAAAATATTTCGGCAGTTCGGAGATTGCAATGCGTTCTTGCTCCATGCTGTCGCGGTGACGGATGGTAACGGCGTTGTCGGTTTCGGAATCGAAGTCGTAGGTGATGCAAAACGGCGTACCAATTTCGTCTTGGCGGCGATAGCGTTTGCCTATAGAGCCTGTATCATCGAAGTCGCAGTTAAAGGTTTTGGAAAGTTCGTGGAACACTTTTTCTGCGGGTTCGGATAGTTTTTTGGAAAGGGGAAGGACTGCCGCTTTGATGGGCGCAAGTGCGGGATGGAAACGCAAAACCGTGCGTGTGTCGGGTTTTTCTGCCGTTCCGAGTTCTTCCTCATCATAGGCTTCGCACAGGAACGCTAGGGTCATGCGCGTTAGCCCAAGGGATGGCTCTATGCAGTAGGGAATATAGCGTTTTGTATTATCGTTTGTGTCTATATAGTTCATGTCTTCGCCCGAATGCTCCATGTGTTGCTTGAGGTCGTAGTCTGTGCGGTTGGCAATTCCCCACAATTCGCCCCAACCGAACGGGAAAAGATATTCAATGTCTGTTGTGCCTTTGGAGTAAAAAGAAAGTTCTTCCGCGCCGTGGTCGCGAATGCGCAAGGATTCCTGCGGCATATTAAGCCCGTGCAACCAGTCTATGCAGAACTGTCGCCAGTACGCAAACCATTCGTCATCCGTGCCCGGCTCGCAGAAAAATTCCAGCTCCATTTGTTCAAATTCAAGTGTACGGAAAGTAAACCGTCCGGGCGTAATTTCATTGCGGAACGAGTGCCCCGTTTGCCCAATTCCAAACGGAATTTTACGCCGCGCCGTGCGCTGAACATTCTTGAAGTTTACAAAAATGCCCTGTGCCGTCTCCGGACGCAGAAAAACCTCCGTTTGTTTATCTTCCGTTGTGCCAACAAATGTTTTAAACATCAAATTAAATTGCCGTATATCCGTAAAATCACGCTTGCCGCATTTTGGGCAGGCTATTTGGTTCTCGTCAATAAACGCTTTCATTTTATCTTGCGGCCAGCCGTCGGGCGTGTCGTCTATTTTTTTCTCGTGCAAATAATCCTCAATCAGCTTGTCTGCACGAAAACGCTCTTTACAAGATTTACAATCCAGCAACGGGTCGTTAAATCCGCCCACATGACCCGACGCCACCCAAACCGCAGGGTTCATCAAAAGCGCACAGTCCACCCCAACATTAAGCGGGCTTTCCTGTATAAATTTCTTCCACCATGCTTTTTTTACATTATTTTTTAATTCTACCCCAAGCGGCCCGTAGTCCCATGTGTTTGCCAACCCGCCATATATCTCCGACCCGGGAAAAACAAACCCGCGCCCTTTCGCCAAAGCAACAATCTTTTCCAAAGTTTTTTCAGAATTTTTCATAAAATTTCTTCCTTTCGCATGATTTATTGCACTATAATATTAAAATATGACGAAAGTGTAAAGATGGTTATTGTTCGGTCGGGGCGCGGATTGGTTTGCCTTTGGGGATTTTTTTGGCTTGGGTACCCTCAGGGCGTGTTGCGCGCTTGCTACGGTGGGTGTTTCGGAGAAAGTTTTTAACACGGAAAAACTCAAATATGCAATTAAATTACAAAACCCACCAAACGCGGTGAAAATTTCGCGCTGGTGGGTTTTAGGTTGCCTGATTAAGCGAGTTAGGGCAACAAATTGGTTACGTCCCTCTCGGTCACGCCCATCATATCTGCAACTTCTGTAACGGTATTTCCCTTACTTAACAAAGATTGAATTGCGGACTTTAAGAGGTTTTCGGCTTTTTGGCGTTCACGGTCTGCTTCTGCCCGTGCTGCCCGTCGCGTTTCCTGTACGCTGTAATTTTCCAATGTCAACATTTCGCTGACTCCCCTTTCGTCAATCTTTTCTACGAATTTATTGATTTCGTCCTGCGAAACATCAATCTTTCGCAACAATACTGTGATAACTTTCACCAACAGTTCCAATAAATGTGGCGGCACATTCATTTCGCTTAACTGATGAATATACTCTTTTGGAAGTTTGCCCCAGTTGCTTAAATCTTCAGGCGTTTTCAGTTTATCCATCATCATAAACAGAGATAACATATCACCGAATTTCGCCAAATCTGTGAAGCTGTAATCTTTCAAACTTACAAGCTCGTATTCAAATTCTGGAATGTATTTCTCGAAAATATCGTGCATTTCTGTTCTGTAAAGGAAATTTGTTTCTGCCGTCCATTCGTCCTCACCGTCGTAAAATATAATCGGCAGGATTGGAGGATATTTGAAGTCTTTTGTGTACGAAATTTTCTTGCCTGCTTTTTTATTGGCTTCTTTTTCGTAATCGTCCAATATAAGAGCTATATACATAAGCATTTTGAACGGTGCGCGGAAATTCACTTTTGATTCGTGTTCAACTATTGCGATAACAAAGAGGGGCTTGCCGTCTTTGAGGTTTATGCGTTTTATAGTATCTCCATCTTTTTGTTCCGATACAAGTGATAACAGGCGGTCGGATACGTCCTCAATGTCTGATGGGGCAACATCTTTCAGAATTTCAACCGGAATAAAGTTTCGCAAAAATTCCGCGAACAGTTCAGGCTCGGATAACATCGCCTTTACGCTGTTATCCTTTGCCTTGTGGATTCCTGCCAAGCCATACACCTCCCTGCGAAAACCACTATCTATTATAAAATTATAGTCTACTGCCATAATAATTTCAACGTTCATGTGAAATAAAATAACCGTTGCAAAATTGGTAATTGCAACGGTTAAATATTCTTATCGTTAGCATTTCAAGAGAAACAAACCTTATTTCAGCACTGAATCAGCCGGTGCGTATCCTCTCTCGGCTCGAACGCTGTTTCCAAATCCTAAGCCTATAGCTTTCTTCGTTTATTTATTTCTGCGGCGACTTCGCTACACTTGCTTGTATAGATTTGAAATATCTTGCCGCTTGCGTTTATGTTAATACTTTTGAAGAAGCCGTCATCATTAGAATGTACGGATGAGATTTCGCCATAATTCAGCGAAAATTTATCATTGCTGTTACTTAATCCGCTTATACCTGCCTCATACACAAGTATGCTGGATTTGAAATTACCACTCATTTTGACGAGGAAAGAAATCGCAGAGGTGATAACCAAAAACACCAAAATGCCTCTTGCAGTACCGGAAGGCAGAAGACGGTCACCAAAAAACATAATACCATGCGTTCTGCCAAACCCAAAGCCCACATGATAGTTGGCCAAGATACTAACCAGTACAAACGACAATACAATTCCGATTAACGCAAATATCGCTACTGCAATATATAGCGGCATTTTTGTATTGCCATCGTTGCCATGCCCTTTTAGCACAAGATTTCCCATGCAGTTTCACTCCATTCATTTGATAAATTAAATAGTTACCTTATTTCAAATGGAAGTGACCGTATATACGGTCTGTTATCTTCCATAAACGGTACATATACAGGGAACATGAACACATCCATCTCCAGTGATGTCATATATCGTAAGCCGATTACCGAGAAAGTTTGACAATAATTCTGAGATAAACAAATCTAACACAGAATCTTGTGCATTGGGCGAATCCCATGTTTCTGTTGGAATCTACATATCTGTATCTGCCCTAACCATGCTTGGCAGCATGATATTATCAATTAGCACATAAATATTATATCCATCCTCCCTTCGCGCACGCACTAACTGTCCGTCTGGCGTAAACCATGTACCATACCATGTAGCAATCCTAAACTCCCCATTTGCTACGGCAATCATATTTATAGCCTGTACATAAGCTACATCCCTGAATGCAAGTAACGGTCGATATAGTTCATAACGACCCCTATACGTACCCATAGTGGAATAGAAGTACCAATCGTTATTATTTGTAATAAAGTGTGTTGGAGTTATTCTTCTTACATTTTCGGCAATTTGGACAGGCAAAGCGCGATTTGCTCTTGTGCCATCACCCAACCTGCCTCCGTTCTCTCCCCAGCCCCAAAGCACACCATCTGCTGTGAGTGCGTAAAATCTAGAAACCTCAATGGCAACAAATCCGTGTTGTATTTGCCCTCTAACAATTGATACAATGTTATCTCTTCCACCCAAAGCGTTGATAATTTCATCTGTCAATATGCTGGAGGACTCAATCATTGGGTGAATTTCATGATTGCCATTGACTAATGGAATAGCCGGTCCATAAGCTGCGGCCGGAATAGCTAAATAGTACTCCATCATATCATGGACTGTTCTCACATATCTGGGTGCAAAAGTACCGCCACCCCATTGCCAAAGAGTCCCATCCAAGCGAATGGCACGCGCACTGTTGTGACCACCTCGAACGGATGCTACATCAGTCATAACTCTAAAAGGTTCATACATGGTTCTGTCCAAACCCGTGTCATCGCCAACAAGCCCGGTTCGGTTGTTTCCCCATGCATATAAATCGTTATTCAAAGTTAAAACGAAGAAAGCAACACCGCCACCATCTACACTGGATACTGCAATGGAACGGGCATTATCCATGATGCGAATAGTCTCTCGCCCGCGGATTCCAACTTGGCGTATTAAATAAGCACCGTGGTCATTACTGATAAAAAAATCCCTGCCCTGCACATAGGTAGTATTTACAAGATAAATCCCGCCACTGGGCTGGTCATCCGGAACAATTGCCTCTTCCGGTGATGTAGGATTTGCCGCATATGTCGGTTGCGATGTTGACGTATTGGCGTTTTCAGTTGGCTCGTACAAAGGATTAACCCTTGAAACTGCTTGGGCGTTGTTATTAGGCCGCTCATCTACAAAATAAATTCCAATAAGAACCCCGGCGACCACCGTTAAAGGTGCTAAAATAACCACCGCCAGTATGATAGCAATGGCTTTTCCTAATGGTACAGTGTCTTTTTTCACTTATATCCACCTCTCATATAACCATTTACGGAAAAGCAAGGGTTTCCGTAAAACCCTATTCTGGGTGACACGATGGGAAATCAACGGCAAGAATCGAATGAATGGTCGTATTTTATTTCCTAAATGCGGTTGATTTTCCCATTTTTCCATGTTACAATTTGAAAAAATAATCCTACGGAAACCCTTAGATTTCCGTAGGATTATTTTTTTGTCGCGCTTCGGTATTCGCGCAAACGGCAGTAGAATGTGGTGTGTTTCAGTCCTGTTTGGCGCAAAACTTCCTCGTATGGAAGTTTGCCCTTTTCCCACTGCGCCACGATTTCACCAAAATTTTCGGGGGGCTTTTTCGTAGGGCGACCAAATTTTACGCCACGCGCTTTTGCAGCGGCAATTCCCTCTTTGGCGCGTTGCAAAATATAATCACGTTCCAATTCAGCGGCGGCGGCAAATACGGTCAGCATGAATTTTCCCGAAGGTGTCGCGGTATCAATGTTCTCTTTGAGGCTAATAAATTCAACGCCTTTCGCTGTCAATTTTTCTACAAGCACAAGAAGGTCTTTCGTGTTACGCGCAAAACGGCTTATGGATTCAACGATAACGGTATCGCCTTTTTGTACCGTATTCATCAAGGCTTGGAGTGCAGGGCGTTTTGTATCCTTTCCGCTTTGCTTCTCGGAAAAAATTTTCTCGGCAGGGATTCCCCGTGCCGTCATAGCATCAAGTTGCCGATTTTCGTTTTGGCTTGCGTCGGACACGCGCACATATGCAAAAGTACTTATGATAATACCCCCTTATTTTTTGAATATGGCGAAGCCCGTACATTTGGCTGTACGGGCTTTGTGTGAAGTTTGAAATTTTTAATGCGCGGGCGCATAATAAATATACCCTAAGAGGTTGATGTGAACCCTGATACAAGATTTTTTTGCGGGTATTGAACGCACCTCGTAAAATCGCAAAAAAACAGCATTGCAATTTGCAACACTCATTCAGTTCGGCGTAAAGGAGCAAAAAATATGCCCGTATTTAAATTAACAAAGCAGTCTAAGTTATTTCCGCCGCCCGCGCTTGCAGACCATGACGGGCTTTTGGCTTTTGGCGGGGATTTGAGTGTGGAGCGGTTGGTGAATGCGTATTCAAGCGGGATTTTCCCTTGGTATAATCCGGGGGAGGAAATTTTGTGGTGGAGTCCGCGAGAGCGGTTTGTAATTTTTCCGAAAGAAATTCATATTTCGCGCAGTATGCGTAAGGTGATTGCGAAGGGCGAGTTGGTTGCGAAAGTGAATGAGGGTTTTGCGGAAGTGATTTATACTTGCGGCAAAACGCGGGAGGGCGAAACGTGGCTTGGCGGCGATATGCAAGCGGCGTATAACGAACTTTTTGCGGCGGGGTATGCAATGTGCGTTGGGGTTTACAGGGGGAAAGAATTGGTTGGCGGGCTGTATGGGGTAAGGCTGGGGAAATGTTTTTTTGGCGAAAGTATGTTTTCTGCCGCGCCGAATGGTTCAAAAATCGCGCTGATTAAGCTGTGCGAGGTTTTGGCGGAAGAAGGTTTCGCCTTTGTGGACTGCCAATTTCACACGCCGCACCTTGAAAGCATGGGCGGGCGATATATTTCTTGGAACGAGTACCACAGGTTACTGCGAATGAATTTGGAGGTTGAATAATTATGCTTCCCGAAAATATGTTTAATGAAGAAATTTTTAAAATTGTGTTGAGCAAGCCTGTTAAGGGCGTGGACTTGAAACGTATTGAAATATTGAAAAGCGAAAATATGTATCAGGCAAGCAAGTACACACAGAAGCAAGTGTTTCATTCCAATCATGACGCGAAAAGTATCCGTGAAGTTCTTAATGAATACATGAATGCGTCTTTTTTGCAATATACTGCATGGGACAAAGAGTTTGAGTATTCCGCGAGGGTTACAAAAAAGGGCAAGGTGCTTGCTTCACGAAGGAAATCCAAGGCGGAGGTGAAGCGGGAAAACCTTGCGAATGGCGGGTTTAACAGGCAGAAAAACCATATTATCCGCGAGGGCGAAAACATCCCCGTGTTGGTGGACATGGGCGTTTTCACAAAGGAGTTGCGGGTTGCCGCGCCCATGTGGGACAAGTACAAGCAAATCAATCGCTTTATCGAAATCCTTGCGGACGAAACGGGTGGGCTGACGCAAAACACAACCGTAAATGTAATTGATTTTGGTTGCGGAAAATCGTATTTGACTTTCTTAGTGTATCACTATTTTACGCAGGTGAAAGGGTTGCGCGTCAATATTTGCGGCTTGGATTTGAATGCCGAAATTGTGGAAAAGTGTGCGACGGCGGCAAAAAAATACGGCTATGATTCGCTCACGTTTCGGCAGGGGGATATCGGGTCGCAAAGCGCGCCGCCCCTTGAAAATTGGGGTGTGCAAGGCAGTTTCAATATCGTAATCAGCCTGCACGCTTGCGACACCGCAACAGACCACGCGCTTTTTAACGCAATCAAATGGCAAGCGGATTTAATTTGCGCCGTCCCCTGTTGCCAGCATGAATTGCGAAACCAGATGAAGCCGCAGAGCCTAAAAATTTTTGCGGATTACGGCATAATAAAGGAAAGGATTGCGTCGCTTGCGACGGATGCAATCCGCGCAAAGCTGTTGGAAATGCACGGTTACAGGGCGCAAATAATCGAGTTTACCGCGATGGAACACACCGCAAAAAACCTGCTTATCCGCGCACGGAAAACATCGGCGCGGAAAACAGGCGCGGATGCCGAACTTCAAGCGGTATTGCAGGAATTTTCTTTCAAGCCCGCATTGCTTGGCTTATTGGAGGGGCTGAAAAAAATGTAACAAAATTGTAAAAAACACACAAAAAGTAGATTGAAAAGACTTTCCGTTGTAGCTATAATATTAAATGAAAATACTGCACAAATAGAATTACGCGGAAGCAACGCTGCAAAACGCGACGCATACATTTAGAAGGGGACAACAGATGAATACAAGGATGTTTAATGAGGAATTGGTTGCAACTTCGGATTATCAACAGGAAAGCGGCAACAAGTGGGTTTTGGAGTATTACCTGCAAATTTTTGAGGGGGAAAGCGGCGAAAGCCTGTATGGCTTGCGGGTTGACAAAAGCACCCCCGAGGGAGTGCTTCATGAAAGTGAAGAAACCTTTGCGATAACCGAATGCCGCGAAGAAGCATTGGTTATGGCAATGGCGTTTTCGCGGGGCAGTGTTCCCCCCGTTACGCTTTTAGAGATGTCCGACGATTGGTTATCTGAACTGGAAAGCAACTTACTTACCACTGTCTAATTCTTAAAAATAAATTGGCTCATACATACGCAAGTGGTGCAACCACGCCGCAAGCGTTTATTCTTGCCCCCTCGAAAATCTGGCGTACATACCGCAAGGCAATAAAATTCCGCTTTGGGCTTCAAGCCCCACTTCTCCTACGCTAACCGCGCCGTCTAGGTGCATTTTTTTTGCCGCACGGTTTAAAATATTGCCATACGCCGTGGGAGAAAAACCCGCCGTGTACGCATTAATCAGAAAAAATCGGGCATCGGGCGAAAGCAATTTCATGCAGTTTTCCACCAGCTCAAACAAGCCCTCTTCAAGCCGCCACATTTCGCCGCCCGGCCCGCGCCCAAAAACGGGCGGGTCCATAATAATGCCGTCATACATATTTCCGCGCCGCGCTTCACGTTTCACAAACTTCAAAACGTCATCCGTCAACACTTTATGCTTCGCACCATCCAAGCCGCTCAATTTAATATTATCACGCGCCCAATTATTCATCCCTTTAGCCGCGTCAATGTGCGTGACTTCCGCACCCGCTTGCAAACACGCCAGCGTCGCCCCGCCTGTGTATGCGAATAGGTTTAAGACCTTGGGGGCTCTGCCCCCAATTCCCCCGCAAGGGGAAATGAAGTGAGCGGAGCGAACGGCACTGTCCCCTTGACCCCTAGACTTTGACTGTTGCTCAGCTTCGCAAAGCTGTTCACCATCAAAAGTTAAAGTTTGAGGGTGAGGGGGGTTCGGGGGGAGA
>Ga0209755_10003872_pt1 | contig 18266 bp, 21 predicted proteins | sample TergutCo191P1_FD_187301 | JGI IMG/M metagenome (GOLD analysis project Ga0209755, IMG submission 187301) | Cornitermes sp. P1 segment gut microbial communities from Petit-Saut dam, French Guiana - Co191P1 (SPAdes) (version 2) | ecosystem: Host-associated > Arthropoda: Insects > Digestive system...
CAGTCATTTGTGTGAAAATGAGTTTGCATTGAAAGTCAGAGACAAACGCGGTTATGTCATATGCGACGACAACGAGCCTGTGGGGATAATGCGATACAACTTAATGTGGGATAATACACCCTTTCTCGCGCTTCTTTTTATTGATGACTCATATCAGGGCAAAGGATATGGCAGACAGGCAATGCTCTCTTGGGAAAGCGAGATGCTTAAACTTGGATATAAAATGGTTATGACCTCAACACAGGTAAATGAAGAAGCACAACATTTTTATAGGCGACTTGGTTATATCGAAAGAGGTGGAATCTTTTTGGATGGAACACCTTTCGAGCAACCGCAAGAAATGTTTATGATAAAAATTCTTCAACTATAGCTCGTTAGTGAAGGGAGTCGATAATTTTGAGAGCAGAATTGTGAGAATTCTTATAAAAGAAGGCATAATCTATTTTAAGTTTTCCAAACACGCATTACAATGGACTCAAACTTGTATGAGAGGAAGCAAATACTATGCTGTTATTCAAGGATGTATTAGATAAATATATAGAAATACGTAAAGTAGCCTATTTAATAAATTTTTCTATTAAAAGCCTAGCTTGGGTTGAAAAGGTGCTTTTATTACTATATGCCGCTTCAGCCGTTATTCTTTTAATTTCTGTGGTAACAATTGCACCTACACTTATGATAATCGGTCTTTCTTCGATTTTTACTATAATGCCGATTATTATTGTTTATACAACAAGACAAGATAAAAAGCGGAGAGACAAAGCTAAGGATAATTACGATGCGAAAATTGATTTATTTGTGGAATACTTAGATGCCAATGAGTTGCACACCAATAACGGTGTCGATTGGTTGATTTATCAGTGTGAGAAGGCGATAAAGGAAAATAACCTCGCTGAAATCTTCGATTGGTTTAAGAAATTCTCATCAGTAGTTATTTTGCCTGCATTTATTTTAATGGCAGGTATTTTAGCAAATAATTTGGAAGAAAGTCAAATCATTGACTTTTTTACGATTATCATAACCTTAGTTATAGCCTTGTTTCTTATAGGGTTCGTTTCGTTCACATTGAGCAAATCGTTTTTTGCAAAATATATAGAACTAAAAGAGGATTTGCTTTATATTAAAGCAAAGTTGCAAGATTGACTGCGAGCGATTAAAGATTTTGCCATCGGCAGAACTAGAGGTTGTTGGATATGTGAGCTAACCTAACTCAACAGGAGACAAAACTTCATGAACCAAAAAAAAGAAAATCAAAACATAGAATGGAAAGAGTCGTGGCATGACGATTATCTTAAATGGATTTGCGGCTATGCAAATGCGTATGGTGGCACGCTTTTTATTGGCAAAGATGACACCGGTGCAGTTAAAGGCATTAGCGATTCAACAAAGCTGTTAAAATCCATTCCTGATAAAATCACTCATACAATGGGCATTGTTGCGGATGTGAACTTGCTATATGATGGTGAGTTGGAGTATTTGGAAATTATCCGAATTTGTGACTGTTCAGTACCCTTGTCACTCTGCGCGTTGCCGCAGAATCCGGTGAGGAAACCCTATGACTAAAACAGCATTTGTATACATATTGGCAAGTAAACGCAACGGAACATTGTACACAGGCATAACAAGTAATTTGGAAAAACGCATATTTGAGCATAAGGCTAAAGCGCATAAAGGATTCACGGAAAAGTATGACGTTTACCGTCTTGTATGGTATACAATTGGCAATGATATTAAAGCGGCAATCGAACTGGAAAAGAAAATTAAGAATCGTGGCAGACAGTGGAAAATAAACCTCATAGAAAAAACGAATCCCAGTTGGCTTGACTTAAGTACTGATATACTGGATTCTGCGACTACGCGCAGAATGACGTGATGTTACCGAGTAGTTGTAATCCTATACAAATCAGTGTTTATGAGGATAAAATATACATCTGGAATGACGGAACAATGCCCGATGAACTTTCATCAACCGAACTGCTTTTTGAAAAACATTCCTCTAATCCGCCGAATCCAAAACTTGCGGGCGTGTTTTTCAAGAGTGGCATGATTGAGGCGTGGGGAAGAAGTTTTGAAAAGATTCATGCTGAGTGTGAAAAGGTTGACACTCCCCTGCCGAAGTTCAAAATTTCGGCATCGGGTGTCATGGTTTTGTGCAAGCCTAGTAAGAAGTATTTGGAGTTGTTGCATGGGGGTATATCTATTACCTCTGACCCTGAAAATAATAGTGGTGAATCGGAACTCAATCGGAACTCAATCGGAACCCAATCGGAACTCAATCGGAATCCAATCGGAACCCAATCGGAACTCAGTTTACATTAAGCGAGAGGAAAGTTGCAATTATCGACTTTCTCAAAATGCATGAAAAGGCGACAACTTCCGAAATAGCGAATCATTTAGGGGTTACTGACAAATGGGCGCGAACCATAATGCAACAAATGACTTCCGATAAAACTATTGAAAAAATTGGAAATTACCGATATACGTTTTATCAATTGAAGTCAGTTCGTAGATAAAGACGTAATTAAGGCTATTCGACACAGAGTGCCGAACAGCCGGAGAAAATTATACAATTTTTTGGGGTCACTTCAACGCCCGCGGCGCACTTGATGAGGGAAGCTCTTGCGAACGGCAATAGAAAATGCAAAAGGCAAAGGTTTAGCTTACAATAAACTATTGTTTTATGAGCTCATTCAGTATATAATTCTATTTACATTTAATAATCAGCGAGATTGATGTATTGAAAAAAGCAACGGTCAAAGTTTCAATATTGATAAGCTTCCAGACCTCTGCGGTGAGTACATTAACGAGGATTTTGAGAAATATAAGTTGCTGCAATAATAATGCAACACAGAAATAAAAGGAGAATTTTATATGCTAACATCAGTTAAAGCAAAATATGATAATGGAAAAATAGAATGGCTTGAAAAGCCGCCACTAACTACTGCGGATATTGTCGTCGTTTTCTCGATTGAACAAGAGCACCCTGCTCGCCAAGAGATGTCTACAGAAGAAGCCATGCGGATTTTGAACAAATACGCAGGCAGTATTGATAGGGATTTTGACTACGAAAAAGAAAAGGATGAATATTTCAATGAAAAGTATGGCTCTTTTAATTGACACAAATGTTGTTCTTGATTGGTTAATGAGCCGCCAGCCATTTGTCAAAGAATCTAAAGAAGTTATGGAGCTTTGTTTATGCGGTAAAATGACCGGATATTTAGTTTGTCATAGTATTCCAAATATTCTGTATATTATACGGAAAGATTTTAGCGTTTCAGAGCGAAAAGAAATTGGACTGATGCTGTGTGAAAAGTTTAATATTATTGGCATTGACAAACGTAAAGTTGTTGAAGCATTAGTTAATGAAGCTTGGGATGACTTAGAGGATGGATTACAGATAGAATGTGCCTATGAAGTCAATGCAGACTATATCATCACTCGTGACCCAAAAGGTTTTGTTTCTTCGAAAGTAAAATCGCTTTCTCCCAAAGATTTCATGAATCTATAAGAGAAGGATTCGCTAAGTTGAAACTTAAAGGCAAAACCAGTAACGTAAACGCATTTACATATCTGTTCAAGCAACCTGTTTCAATCAGCCATCAATCGGCTGGCAATCGGCTGTGAGATAGCCGATTGGGTGTAAAACGGAAATTGGGGCTTATTTGGGGCTTACTATAGCCAAAACCCGCAAATAAACACCAAGCACTACAAAACGTAGATTCTCAAAAATCTAGCAATACCAACGATTACCTCCAATCACAAAAAGCTACAAAAGGCAAAACCGCCATTTCGATTCCCATTTGCCTCCGCCAATGGCTAACTGAAAGGTGAAAACCATCATGACAAAAAGAAGTTATCGGTAGGTTACGCTAACTTTGAAAAAATGCTGCGAGAGATTAAAGCCGTGTTTTCCGGAGGTGCATAGTGCATAAAGATGATTATATCTCCTCTCAGGCGGTAAAAGAATTTATCTTATGGGTAGAACCTATTCTTAGTACGCCGCAGTCGTTTATACATACATATAACCATAAGAAAAATAAAAAAGTGTATAAGTTTGATAATTTGTTTTCCGCTTATGAAAAATACGATTGGGATTGGAAGCATACAATTGAGGAATTATCGGATATTTTATTGAATACCATAATTGAATCCGATGAGAAGTCTTGTGAAAATGCTTGTTATATGATACTGAAATGGGGTGGCGTAAAAACAAAGGTAACAAAAATCGGGTTGCCAAGCTGAATCCAAATTTATGTGCGTACCTTAGTGCCTTGCAGGAACGTATGCGGATGGATTTACCGTCACAAGAATATTTTTATCCCGAACTACAAATGACAAGCGGGTTTTCAAAAATATACTCTGCTTGCATTGATGAGTTTATGATTGGTTATGATATTCACAATTTTAGGGTTTCTATCAATTGATGAAATTATTATGCGAAAAGCCCATACACGTTCTTGGAGTTTGCAAAAGCAGTTATTAACGCGGAAGGGTGACAGGTTTTTAGATGCTTCTGTTTCAATCGGTCGTCAATCGGTTGCTACGACCGATAACTATGTAGGGGCGGTCATTGACCGCCCGCTTATTTTGCAACAGACCCAAAGAAAAGTATAATTTAGGTGTGTCGTCATGTGCCTCCGGTTCTAGTCTTCAGGGATTTCAAGGGATACATTTCCGGCATCGTCAAAGCTCACAACTATATTGTTAGCCATCAACAAATTAAGCAAATTTTCCAGTTGGTTTTGCAACAAAATCTGCTGTTGCCTTTCTTGCTCTGTTTGTGCCGGTATGCCTACCTCTACAGTCGGCTGCTGTCCCATGCCTTGTATATCTTCAAAGTTAATCATAATGCCTTGGCTGTCACCTGCCACAAACACGGGTAAAACTCCATTCCATGTTTCAAGCCACATGGCAGCCAGGTTTGTGTCTGTGAGTTCTTGCGCTTGCAGTCTGAGGACATCTGCTTGCGCTCTTGCTCTTTCGCGGTCGGCTTCGGCTTCAAATTCTACACGCGCCAAATCCTGTTCGGCTCTGAGTGCATTTTGCTCAGCAATACGCACTTGTTCAATTGCAACTGAAAATTCAGGTGAAAAGTGAAAATCTACAATGTTAAATCTTTCCAGTGTAAAACCGCGTGTGGTAAAAGCCACCTGGAGTGCAGATGTTATATCCGCAGACACCCTCGCCCTCTCGGTTATTAATTCTTCTATTGCATATCGTGCGGTTATGTCCTTGAGCGTTTCTTCAACAATCGGTCTTAAGACGATAGATTCATAAGCGCTTCCGATAGTCCGAAATACGTTTGCGGAAGCATCGGTGTTTAGTTGATAGTTGACAATGTAATTCATGCGAACTGCTTGCAAGTCACGGGTTACGGCCTCAGTGCTCATCTCCATTGCAACGGTTCTGTTATTCATCATTTGCATTTGCTCTACAAATGGGACGACAAAACGCAGCCCCTCGGTAGTTTGTCCCCTGACTTGACCCGCCAGCACTCTAACTCCGGTATGTCCCGGTGGTACAATCCTTATAGATGCTGCCGCTAAAATTATCACGAGCAGCACAAAAACTCCCAGTATTATCCATGTTTTAATTGATTTCATTTATTCACACTCTTTCTAATTTAATATGTATGGTAACAGCTCAATATGGCGACAATTTGTACTTTGCCAAAACTTCCGAGGGTCTGTCGGCTTTGAGCAATTCTGTATAGCAGTGGCAGTTGCGGACAATGATTTTGCCGAGCACCTTTTGTATGATAGGGTTTGTGAATCTGAAATAGGTGTGTAACGGCAAAAGTTTCGCTCCAACTTCCAGTTTTGATCTATAACAGGTTTGTGATGTGTACAGCCGCTTTTTCTTTCCTTGCAGGCAGTATATGATGTTTTCGTAAAGGAGGTGATAATACAAATCATACTCCTTATTGTACTTATAGTCCATCCCCATTCTCACATTTACAACATCATCTTCGTTTTCAAAAAGCAGTGCGAAACCGATAATGGTCTCCTCTACTTTTGCAATCAGCATTTTGCAAGTGTCGCCGAGTTCGTTCGCACAATCGTGAAAATAACCGGGTGCTAAACGCTCGTGTTTAAGTTTTTGCTTTTCCCTCGTCTGGACGTAAAGCGCATGGCATCTCTCCTTTTCCTCTGTAGTCAGGCTTGCCGCCGGCACAGTTTCAATTTTCAGTTCTTCTTTTCGCCGATTCATTTTGTTTCTGATATTCGCCCGCCGCTTCTTCTGCAAGCCTGTCAGATAATCCTCAAAGCACAGGCAACCCTCGCCACAATCATGCAGCCCTTCAAAATCCACAAATGTTCCCGGCATAAAATGAACATGAATGAATTTTTCATGCAAATAATCTGAGCTATACGGAGCGACATGGTCACGCATGATGACCAGTTTTACACGCTCACCTTTAAGGAATTTGAGTAGCTCGTCCATCATTTTATCTATAATTACGTTTTCATTGTTTTTGTAGGATTCCTTGATGTGAATTACGTTATACTCAGCTATGGGCGAGGAAATAAATGCTGTGTTGACCTTTATTGGTAACAGTCTGTATAACTTATCAAGCATCCCGCAAAATACACCATGAAATGCAAAGCGGTTGTCTATAAAAATATATGTCCATGCAACAACCTCATCCAGCAGCGTTGCCACAACGAAATAACCCTTGAAGTTGTTGTCCAGATTGTTCATTAGGGTTTGCAAATATTTAGGCTTATGCTCAACATTGACCGTGCTTACCAGAGCATCCAGATCAACGTCTCTTAATCGTTTCTCGCAGTTGATGACTTCAATTTTAAGATGATTCATCAGCTAAACTGCCTCTCCAAATCGTTACATGAGTTAATTACAATTATAACAGATAATATGCCGTTTGCGTAGACTTTTTTTGCACCATGCTACGGATCTGACTTTTAACTGCATACGGACAAGGGAAAGCCATACGGCGATGGCTTTTCCTGTCCGATTTTGTGTTATTTGCGAGACAATTAGTCTAAGAAAGAAACCACGCCTGTCTCAAAGTCATAGTATGCTGCGACAACTTTTATGCCTTGATCTTTAATCGCTTTGTTTGCTTTAACTGTTTCGACAACTTTTTTTGCGTTAGCATCTGTGGCTGTTCTAAGGTCTGCTGAGCCAGCGATTCCGGGTTTGATGTTGTCAAGCACGCCTGCGAGTGCAGGAGGAAGTCCGGGAGTGTTTTTTAGTGCATTGTCAACAGCACCGCAACCTGCATGTCCTACTACGACGACCAGAGGTGCGCCGAGAACGAGTGTTGCAAACTCCATTGAGCCAAGCTCAACGTCTGTTGCGAAGTTGCCGGCATTGCGAAGCACGAAAATTTCGCCGATTCTTTGGTCGAAATAAATTTCAGGGGAGCATCTTGAGTCTGCACAAGTCAGAATAATTGCATAAGGCTTTTGTCCACCTGCTGTTGCTTTTCTGTCTGCAACATCATCTTTAACTGACGGTTTGCCTTCAACAAACCTCTTGTTACCATCTTTAAGTGCTTGGAGCGCCAGATTTGCATCAGTTACAGGAGTAAGTAAAGTTTCACGCATAATTGTTCCTCGCTTTCATAAATATTATTTTGTTTATTACAATCGGTATCTCATTTAGGCACCTATTCTGACCTCATAACGAACCTCTCATTAAGCAATGAATTTTTATTAAGACACCAAATGCATTCTATGCGTGTGATAATGACACTCGCTAAGGATAATAAGGGGTATAAGGCTGTGCTACAAACGCCGGGAACAGTGGCATCTCTCCGATTATTAAGAAGTTCACAATTCCCATAACGAGAGCTATAAGCAGTACTATGGGCATTAGTTTCTTCAGGATTGTGGATTCCACACCTTTTTGGTCTGAGGCGAGAGCGCCCATTAGTATGAGTGTCGGCCCAATGCTGACTGCAACACCAGCCATCATGGTCTGAAGACCGGTCATTGTAGAGTAGTTAAAGCCGTACTGCTGGTATGCCACAGTATGCTGGAATGCTCCGAACAGTACATTGGCGTTTGTGTTGTTGCCCGTGAGGAACGAACTGAGAACGGCAATAAACGGAGCAAACAAAGGATAGAATTGCTGAGTTGCATCTGCTGTTGCATGAGCTAGCCTATAAGTCATGCCTGAGTCCATCATGATAAGCGACATAGTGCCCAGTGCAACGAGCGCAAGTGTGGCGGGTATTCCTTTTTTCACCGTTTCCTGCACAGCGCCTTTAAACACTTTGCCATCCCAGGCTCCTGCCGCCTTGTACACAAATATCGCTGTTATTACACCGGCAAGAAGCAAAAATGACGGATGTCTGAAAACTCGTATGGGGTTATAATTTGTTTCTGCTTGAACCACGTGCGGCTCGGCATCCGCAGGTGCAAATTCAGGCAATGTTGTTTCAATTCCCGGAAAGCTCGGACTGTAACTTACCGCAGGATTACGGTAAACAAAATCCGGAATAAATTGGAAGGCCAATGCCAGAACTACAATCATTATGTATGGAAGTGCAGCCTGAAAGATGTTTAGTTTTTCGCCTCGGTACAGGCTTTTCTTTTCAGTGTTTTCTTCTTTGGAGCGTGACCTGATTTTGTACATAAAGAACAATGTTACAAGACCGAGAAGTGCCGGCAGGATGCTGGCTATCGGATATGCCTCTGCGAAGAAGATGATAACAAACGCAGAACCGGCGACAACAGCTGACACGCATACGACATATAAGAAGCCTTTTTTGATGCCTTTAAATCCATCGTATACAAAACACACAGCAAGACCGGTGAGGAAAATACCGATTACTTTAAAAACCCATGCGGCGTGTGCCAGTTCATCTAGCGGTACCCCTGTGATGCCTTGAATAACAAAGTAGGCTGCACCGAGATTGCCAAATGTAACCGCCCATGAATGACCGATGAGAGCACCGGCAAGAGCCTTTACTCCGGGATAGCCGAGGGCAATTAGTATCGGCGTAACGACAACGGCAGGAACACCGAAGCCCGACATACCTTGCAAAAGTCCTGTAAACATCCACGCCAGGAGTAGAAATGCCACAAATTTGTCGCCGATAAAGCTCTTTAGATTCTCGTTTATAACTTCAAGAGCCTTGAAGTCGCGTACCATATGGTACAGCAAAATAGCAAACCATACGATTAATGATACAAACAAGGCGAGCCATAGAGCCTTTCCGACGGCTATGTGAAGCCCAAATATATCCATCCCGTAGACTGTTAAAGCGATGTATAGTGCAAGTACCAGTGAAATTGTAGCTGACTTAACCACGGAAAACTTAATAAAAATCAAGCAAACCAGCAGACATATTATCGGCACTGCTGCCAAAAGAGTCATCCACCACATATACTTATATCTCCTTTATTTTTTTATTATTTTGATAAGAATTGGTATCAATTACATCATATTGTGACAAAATTGTCAAGGAATTCTTAATGTATTTTGAACAAATTTTATAAATATTTTGAACTTCAACGTATAAAGCCGACGAAAACTAATACAACCGCAAAGAAAATGCCTAGTGAAGCGCATATTTCCCTAAAACCTAAATCCATATCCCGGATGCGGGTGAACAGTTTCGCATCTTTGGGAATGTACTTTGTTAGAGCCATGCCCAAAGCAAGGCTTAACGCGAAGATACCCACTTTTTCCAGATAGCTTAATGCTTCAATATGCACTTCCAAATTAAAAACGAAGTTCTTAAATTGTTCGCCAAAAATCCCCAGTATGAAGCTAGCTACACCAAAAAACATAATTGCCGTCATCTTGCACCAGTCTGTATGTATTTTTCTGATTGTGCCCTCCTCGGGCTTTCCAAAAAAGATAGTTGCATATTTCAAGAAAATCAGGATGGTGCCAAGGTTCAGTAAAATAATTGCCCATTCCAGAAGTCCAGAGACTTCCCGCATCATGAAATATTTTGACACGGATCCGTTAAAAAATGGTGCACCCATGATTCCCATTATAGCGAGCGCTGTGGCTATAGCTGCCGGTTTATGCGTGTGCCATAGGCCTCTGATTTTATCTATATCCATTGTGCCATAGAGCTTTATTATCACCCCTGCACCCATAAACAAAGCCGATTTTAGTAACGCATGGTTTACCACATGGAAGAGCGACCCGTAATAGGCATAGTAGTAGGTGTAGTCCATATTTAGCCCAACCATAATCAGACCGATTTGGGCTATGGTGCTGTACGCAAGAATCAGCCTTATGTTTTTTTGCGACAATGCCAGTATAACGCCCACAAGACCGGTAATGATACCGATAATCAGGAAAAAGTCCCTTGCCGCAAAGTCTCCGAACACATTTTGGAAGCGAATGAATATGTAGATTCCTGATTTTATGTGAAGTCCCGAGACAATTGCCGTGATGGACGTGGGCGAACCGGGCATGGAGTTGACTTTGGGTTGCCACGTAAGAAGCGGCAGGAGCGAACATTTTGATGCGGCAGCAGTCATTATCAGGGCATAAGGAAGTGCAACGGAGCTTTGATCCATACCCGCTATCGCGACTGCCACCCCATCCATGTCGAGGGTTCCGGTGAGCATATAGATATAGCCTATACCGAACAGGAAAAACTGCATAACGACAATGTTAACCATCAAAAAGAGAAGACCTGCATACATATTGCGCCTCAGCCTGTTGTACATCAGGAGAATAGTGACAACGACAGTACTGACCTCCACCAGTACAAAGATGTTGAAGAAATCCCTCGATAAAAATAGTCCAATCAGCGATGCTTCCAGCAAAAATAACAGGAACCAGAATGTGCGTGTGTTGTCTGAATTTATGCAGTATAATGTTACAACCATGACAATTACGGTACTCAGCAAAATAAAGACGGCAGCGAGATTGTCTGCACGCAAAATTATACCGAGAAACCCGTCATAGCCGCCTATCTGAGTGTATACAGTTTCTGTTCGGCTCAACATAAACAGATAAAACGCAAATCCTGTGAGTGCTGTCTGAAAAGCCATGGCAATAATCCGGGCAGACCTTGCACCCGAGAAAACAAACAGAAACACGGCTATTACAACTGGTATGATGACAAAAAAAGTCAGCATGGTATCGCTCCTTGGATATTAGATGTCGTTATTACGCTGAACGGCTTCCTCTCGGGCACACTGTGCGAGGGCTTTCCATTCGACTGTCTTATGCCTGCGAAACAGGGTATTGAGCATTGTTATACAAATTGCGGTGACGGAGATTCCTATGATTATTGCCGTCAGCATGAGAGCTTGCGGAAACGGGTCAGCTATATAGGTCATATCGTAGAGCAGGGCAGGGTCGTTGATGATTGGAGGTATTTGCCCGAATCTCGAACTGAGAAAAATCCAGAACATTATCACCGCAGTCTGCATCAGGAGTATAAATATTATTGATTTTATAATGTTACGGCTTGTGAGCAGACCGAACACGCTTATGAAAAAAAGGATTATTGCAAAAACATCGGGAAACAGGTTCATCACGCCACTACCTCCTCTCGCCGCTCAATTGCAACAAAGCGATAGAACAATATGGTAAATCCGCATGCCACCTTAAGCCCTATCATGATGTTCATGGCAATTAGGTATGCATCTTGGAAGAGCACTGAAAACTCTCCGGGAATCAGTGCCCCTGTACCCAGAAATACAGCTATGACTGCAACAACAATGATGTTGATAAACACAAGTTCCTCAAGTTTTATTATTTTTTTTATGGGTATATCGTAAATGCCGTATATCAGGTAGCGGCAGATGAAGAAGCTGGCTATGACGAGCCCTCCTTGGAATCCGCCTCCGGCAGAGATGTGTCCGTTCATTATAACATAGGTGCCGAAAACCAGAATAATTGGGCAGATTATACGTAAGGTGAATATTGCCATTGAATAGTTTTCAATTTCGCTGTGATGCCCGTCGGCTACGGATTCTTCCGACGACCAAGACATATGTGACACCGCAACTACAGCTACAACCAGTATGAGTGCTTCAAACAGTGTATCATAGACCCGATATCCCAAGTATATGGCAGTGACGGCATTTTGACCGCCCACACTTGTCATAAACCCGCTCAAATACTGGTATTTCAGATATGTGCTCACCATTTCTCCGGGTATGAAATAGATGAAGAGCCCCAGCATAGCCGAACAGAAAATAAGCGGAGGAAGAAATCTCTTTGCCCACTTGCCCAGTTTGAGTTTCTTTGGGTGCTCGGCTGCATAGGCGGCAATACCGCCCCTATGGCTGTAATATTTTTCAACGCATACTATAAATAATATGGTTGAAAATGCCGATATTCCTATTTCGGCAAGCGCAACATCGGGCGCCCCCATCAGCATATAGCATGCCGCTGTTATGAGAGAGAATATTCCGAAGTATATGAATATGCGGTAAATCTTATGCTCAACAATAATGAGCATAGAGCATATTATCCATAAAATCAGCAAAACGTATAGCATATTATCCCTCGTGCTCGTTTGAGCTTTCTTCGTTTAGTTTCTCACTATCTTGTAGTGAGTCGCCTTCCTCTGCGAGAGTTCCTTCGAGTCCATAACCGGACTCCTGTGCGGCGGAGGCGACTATATGAGCCACCAGCGGGTTTAAAACCAAAATTACAACTATGATTAGCGCAACTTTTCCTGTAAAAAAGCTTATGCCGTGCCTAAGAGCCACACCGATAAGAATCGTGAGCAGCCCAACAGTGTCTATTTTCGAGGCTATCAGAATTCGAGGATAGAAATCCTTGAACCTAAACAGGCCCACTGCACCAAATACCATGAAAAATGCGCCTATGCCTATGAGTATGTTCCCTGCGATTTCTAAAATAAAATGAATATTAATGACCTCTCACCTCTTTCCTCTACGCTTGCCCAACCTCTGTTTTGAGAGGAACAGGGCTATAAATATTGTGCCTATGAAACTGGATAACGAATAGAGCAGAGCAAAATCCAGCAGGAAAGCTTCATCCTGCAGTGAAGCAAAAATAACAATAATGACGATGATTTTCGTTGCAATCAGGTTCAGAGCAAGCAGTCTGTCCCAAATAGTGGGTCCTTTGACACCGCGTATCATATATAAAATCATCAAAAACAGCAATACCCACAATACGTACATTTTTTATGCATCCTTTTCTGCTTTTAACAGCCGTTTCTCAAGGCCGCCTTTAAGAATCTCTCCGGCAGTTTCCGAATCACCCGGGGTATCCTTACCACGTATCCACAGGAGAGTAAGATTTTCGTTTTCAAGGCTCAATAGTATACTTCCCGGTGTAAGGGTTATTGAGTCGGCAAGCATAACCCGCAGAGCCTCATTTTTGAGCTGGGTCTTAACGGTAACAATGTCCACAACGGAGCCTGTTAGGATTATTTTTATCACTGTAAAACCTGCCACGTAGATTTGCCCTATGAGGTAAAACGGGTATGTTGCCAGTTTACGAAAGCTGACGTTGTCAATGACTTGCAGCGGTAAGAATTTTTTTGAAAAGAGCATGACTATTACACCTGTCACCACGCCCATTGCAACAGACATTAAAGATAGCTCTTCCATTAGCAGAATCCACACTACAGTAAGCACCAGCACAATAAATATCGAGCGTCTTCCCATTCTTCCCATTTATGCACCTCAAAATATCATATTTACGGACGATTTTATACCATATTTTGCCTTTCGTCAATTGAAACTTTGCTATTTTCATCTGCAAGTAAAACGCAAACTTATGCTGCCTTTTTTATTTGATAGTTTCTTCACATAATCTTTAAATTTTACCGCCTATATAACTGTTGACAAACGTATATACAAGGTGTAGTATGAGGTTAATATGCTGGAATTTGAGTGGCTTAAACGACCGAATTTTGGCATTATTCTCTATAATAGTTCTACCTCAGTATCTTGCTCATAGGTCACTACGCAAAATAATAGAATTGGAGGACTTTTCAATGTTAAAGAACATGAAAGTACGCAGCAAAATTATTTTCTCGGTAGGCTTTGTGTTGGTAGCTCTCGTTGCAGTGATTATGGTGTTCGTTCTCGTGCAAGTTGACAGCCTTACACACCGAATGTCATATGAGCGAGTTGAAGGTATGGCAGGTGCTGCGGAATCGAAACTTGCCGATTTTCAGGAAACGACAAGACTTGTGGCTCTGGCTGTCGCCAACGACTATAGCATAACTGATAACTTACTTGCGTGGAACGCAGATGAAGACAGGACAACTGCCAGAGATAATATTATAGCAGCTCTGCGTGATGCTGCCGTAGAGTATGGTGTTGACAGCTTTGTCGTGCGTGACTTTGAAGGGCGGGTTGTTGTGCGAATGCATGCGCTTGACAACTATAACGACATTGACGGTACTCCTGCCGGAATTGCAGCACTTGAAGGTAGAATAACGTCTTCATATTCTTCTACAGCAACTATGCCGCTCGGATTAAACACTACTGTTCCGATAAGGCGCGGAGGTGAGATAATAGGTACGATGACTCCGCTGTTTTTCCTTCATACCGACAGATTTGTGGATAATTTTGCCTCTATTTTCAATGCAGAAGTAACGGTTTTTGGCGGTGAGAATGCAAATACTCGTGTCGCCACTACAATCATACAGGACGGTCAGCGTGTTATCGGAACCGACTTGACAAACGAAGTAATCCTAAACACCGTTGTAAACCAAGGAATTCATTACATTGGAGACCTTGATTTATTTGGAGTCCCTCACACTGCGGTCTATTATCCGTTGAAGGGTGCGGGAGACAATGTGGTCGGTATGTTGTTTGTCGGCTTTTCCAATGCGCAAACCGTTGCCGGCACAAACACTTTGATTTTCACCCTGCTTATCCTTGGTCTGGTGGGTATTGCTATTGCAGTTTTGGTTGTGTTGTTTATCGCAAACATGATTAGCAAGCCGCTTATTGTTCTGACAAGCTTTATGAAAAACGCCGCAAAAACGGGCGACATTTCACTACGTGCGGAAGATGCTACGCTCATTGAGAGCATTTCTAAAAATAAAGATGAACTCGGCCAATGTATCGGCGCAACCGCTGAGTTTTTGGGTACTATCAATAAAGAAATGGATATGCTTGAAAAAATTGCAGACGGTGACTTGACCATTGAGCCCTTTGTTTTATCCGAAAAAGATAAAATCGGCAAAGCACTTTCTAAGGTCACGGACAATCTTAACGATATGTTCACCGAGATACATAACGCTTCGGGGCAAGTCTCCACGGGCTCAAAACAAATCGCCGACGGCGCACAAGTGCTTGCACAGGGAAGCACCGAACAGGCTTCTTCCATGCAACAGCTCAGTGCATCTATCGCAGATATCGCCAAGAAAACAAAGGACAACGCCGGTATCGCCGGAAGGACTGCTCAAATGTCTGCCACAATCAGAGAAAGTGCGGAAAAGGGCAGCCGCCAGATGGACGAAATGATTACTGCCGTTAGCGAGATAAACGATGCCAGCAAAAGTATCAGCCACATTATAAAAACAATCGACGACATTGCATTTCAAACAAATATTCTCGCACTCAACGCTGCCGTCGAAGCTGCACGCGCAGGTCAGCACGGTAAAGGTTTTGCGGTCGTTGCAGAGGAAGTGCGAAACCTCGCATCTAAGAGTGCCGAGGCCGCTAAGGACACAGGCACAATGATTCAAAACTCCATGGAGAAAGCGGAGCTGGGTTCACGCATAGCCGGTGAAACCGCAGAGAGCCTGTCCGAGATTGTCTCCGGTATCAGTGAGTCGAGCAAGCTCATAACGGAAATCGCAGAGGCATCGGAAGCACAGTCACAGGGCATTGACCAAGTCAATGTAGGCATTGACCAAGTTGCGCAAGTCGTCCAGCAAAACAGCGCAACGGCAGAAGAAAGCGCGGCAGCCAGTGAGGAAATGAATGGTCAAAGTCTGGTGCTTGAGGAGCTAATATCTCGCTTTAAGCTCAAAGGAGAAAGCGGTGGGGGTATGAGAAGCCTACCATCAAAAGGAGCAAGCAAACCAGTACCCTTTGACGGCGCCATCGGCTCCGATATGGGGTTCGGAAAGTATTGATGTAGTTTGGGTTGAATAGTAGAAGGCAGGTCGGCTTTGGGCTGACCTGCCTTTTTGAAGCGCGGGGGACGGGGGTTGCTGCTTCACTCTTGTGGAAGCGAGGGGACGGGGGTGTTTCTTTATTTTTCGTGCCGGAAATACACCCTATAGGGTGTAGCGGTAGAAAAATATTCGTGTTAAATTATACACTAAAGATCTATAACATACGCAATATTTTGATTATTGCATGGGCTGAACACTGCATACGGAGGGCATAGACTATTATGGATATAATTATTGACGAAGAATTTAAGAAACTGCTTCCGCCACTTGATAGAGAAACTTTTGCATGGCTTGAGGGGAATATGCTCACTTATGGTTGCCAAAACCCGTTGGTGCTGTGGGAGGGCATTTTGATTGACGGGCACAATCGCTGGGAGATTATAAATAAGCATGGCTTGAAGTACAACACAATAAGTATGGAGTTTGATTCTCGCGATGATGTAATTATCTGGATTATCGAGACACAGGTGTCAAGGCGCAATCTGAATCCTCTGCAACTGAGTCATTTTAGGGGTTTACACTATAATACGGATAAGCGGATGCGAGGTGGAAAGCGAAAAAAGGCACAAGGCGAAATTTCAAAGGGTCAACTTGACCCTTTGAACGAAAGTCATTCAACTGCGGTGCAGATTGCCGAACAGTACAATGTTTCACCAAGAACAATAAGGCGCGATGCACAAGTCTCTACGGCTATATGTGCAATAGGTGAAATATCCCCCTATGCCAAGCAAAAAATTCTGTCCGGCGAGGCAAATATCAGTAGACGGCGGCTACAGGAACTTGCAAACGGCAGTGAAAAGGAAATTGGCGAAACAGCGGCGCGTATCAAAGCTGGAACACATGAACTGAGACATTCGGGAGAGTTCACATCTATAAACGCAAATGCAAACTCATTAACGAAAAACAAAGAAACCCCGCCATGGGTGGCAGAGCTGTCAAGCATTGCACATAATTTCAACACAGGACTGAAAAGTATGGCGAGCGTAGAAGACCCAGATAAAATAAAGAACTCTATCAGGTCGCTAATTGATATGCTTAATGATTTATATGCGAAGATTTGAAGCAGAGGGACGGGGGTGCTACTTCATAGCTCAAAGCTAGCAGAAGATGGTGAAGCAGCACCCCCGTCCCCTCGCTTCACCCCTCGCTTCACGAAAGGAGCCACAAAATGGCAAGATACGCACGGAAAAAAAGTTCAACAGGAATATACCATGTAATGCTCAGAGGAATTAACAGGCAGACAATATTCGGTGACGATGAGGACAACGAAAAATTTCTGTATGTTCTTGAAGACTGCAAGAAAATTTGTGAGTTCGAGATATATGGCTATTGCCTTATGGGAAATCATGTGCACCTGCTGCTTAAAGAAGGCAAGGAGAGCTTGGCTTCTGTTTTCAGGCGCATTGGTGCGAGGTATGTTTATTGGTATAATCGCAAGTATATGCGCAATGGACACCTGTTTCAAGATAGATACAAAAGTGAAGTCGTGGAAAATGACTCATATTTTGCAGTTGTGTTGAGATATATTCATCAAAATCCAATAAAAGCAAACTTGTGCGATTTTTTATACGAACATAAATGGAGCAGTTATCACGATTATATTCAAAAAAGAGGACTAACTGACTATGAGCTTGCACTTGGGATAATTGACGAATCAAACTTTGTGGACTTCATGGAAAGAGATATAAATGAAAAATGTCTTGATAATACTAAGCAACATAAACAACTGACCGATGATGAGCTTATTAACTTAATTGAATGTGAGTTGGGCATAAAAGCGTTAATGGTTCAAAATCAATCGCGTGAGAAAATGGAAAACACATTGAGAAGCATCCTAGAAATGAATGATGTTTCTACAAGACAGCTTGCACGAGTTACTGGAATTTCAAACAACATAATCTGGCGATTATGAAGCAGCAACCCCCGTCCCCTCGCTTCACCGCATAAAAAACTATTGTATAGCAATGCGGATTATGATAATATAATCCTGAATTTGACAGCCAATCACGACAAAATGAGGGGCTGTAGCTTGTTTTCGGCTACGAAAAAAAGAATATAACCCGCAAGCTAAGCGAAAGCAAAGCATTGCGGGTTTGTGTTGTTGCGAAAACTTGTAGTGCAAATCATCGTTTTTTGGTCTCTCCAAGATTTTTTTTGATTTCTTTAAGAGACATGATTTTCTTGCCGAAGTCAGTTG
>Ga0209755_10003873_pt1 | contig 18265 bp, 18 predicted proteins | sample TergutCo191P1_FD_187301 | JGI IMG/M metagenome (GOLD analysis project Ga0209755, IMG submission 187301) | Cornitermes sp. P1 segment gut microbial communities from Petit-Saut dam, French Guiana - Co191P1 (SPAdes) (version 2) | ecosystem: Host-associated > Arthropoda: Insects > Digestive system...
ATCTTGTTCCGGCTTCAAGCGATCTTCCTTTGACAGCCGCAAGTTCGCTTACTGTCATTATCCAAAAACCTTTTTCCCTAAGACCTGCGACGATTTCCGGCAAAGCGGTCATTGTGTTTCCCTGTGACGTATTATTTTCGTGTAAAATAATTATGTCGCCGTCTCTCGGATTGGCAAGAACGCTGTTTTTTATGGCATGAACGCTGCCCGGCCAGTCATTGTGCGCGCTGCCGTCAATTAAAATCATATTGAGATTTTTGCAAACCCGACTTAAGTTTGCTCCATGATTCAAATTAGGCGCGCGAAAAAGCCTTGGATTGCTTCCTGTAATTTCTTTGATTGCAAAAGATGCGGCGTTCAAACTCGATGTTATTTCATTAATTTGAGACGAACCTAAACTATTATAACTGTCGGAATGATTGCCAAGCTCGTGTCCTGCTGCAAAAATCGCCCGAGCGGCGGCCTTGTTGTTTCGGACATTGCTTCCGATTACGAAAAAAGTAGTTTTCACTTTTAAAGTTTCCAGCATCGTCAGTAATGCAACCGTACCGCCGTATGCAGAAGGAGCGCAAGGACCGTCATCAAAACTTAGCGCAATATATTTGACCGGCTTTTCACTGTATCCGTAATCCTGCCAGTTTGCATCGATATAACTTTCAATCTCCGCTTTTGATAAAGTATTTACATTATTTACCATTTCTTTATCACTATGAGCGCATCCCATTAATAGAAAAAACATAAGAACTCCTGCCAATATTATATAAATTTTATTCATTTTACGCCTCTCTATAACAAAAATAGTAAAAATGAGCCAAATTGACAAGTTGCAATTATTTAGAATTTGGCAAAAAAAGTGCATTTTTTTCAATATAATTTGTTACATTTATATGAGTTATGAACATTGACATAGAAGAATGTTACAAAAAATACGCGCCCATGGTTTTTCGTAGGTGTTTCGGTATTTTAAGGAATGATGATGAAGCGCGCGATGCAGTGCAGGACGTTTTTGTAAGTCTATTGCGGCATCAAAAACGGCTTCATAATCAATTTCTGTCAAGTTTACTGTACACCGTAGCCACAAATATCTGTCTTAACCGTCTTCGGAAGCGAAAACGGCAAGTCAGTGATGGTGAAGATCCGCAGGAACTGTTTCCGGCTGTCTCGGATAGCCAGTTTGACAGGATAGAGAAAAACATGATCATTGAGGCGATTTTACGGGATGAATCGGAATCAACAAGGGCGATTTGTTTTATGTACCACAGCGACGGCATGACTCTGCGTGAAATAGGAGAAGCAATAGGCTTGTCAATTTCGGGAGTGCGAAAACGGCTTATTGCTTTTAACACCCGCGCAAAAATTAAACTTGTAGAAGGGGAATGGTAATGAAAAAAATGCATATTTCGGCCCTTTTGCTGGAACGCTATCATATCGGCGAAGTTACCTGCGAAGAAAAACTCTATGTCGAAAAAGCTATTGCAGATAACGATGACTTGGCAGCATCTCTAAAAGAGTTGGAACGCGCCGATGCGGAGTTTTTTGCCGCTGATAAAACGCATCTGCAAAACACCCGGCTCTTTAACTTGCATACGCAGCAGGAGCAGCAGAAGCGGCGTATGCCGCGAAAATTCCGTCCGTTTGTTTTGGGTCTTTGCGCTGCGGCAATAGTTATGTTTATAGCTGTGCCTATTTTCATTCTGTATGACGAACCGGAAAAGACAGGGTTTGCAGAACGGGCAAAAGGCGCTTCTTTAGACTTTGGCGCAATAATTGATAAAACAATCAATTTAAGCGTTTATGTAAAAGATGACAGCGAAGGAGAAATTACAAGATTACAAAATCAGGCGGATGTAAACGAAGGAAATACAATCCAGGTTGTTTATCAGGTTTTTGATCCTGAAACGAGCGAAAAATACGGAGTTATTTTTTCCATCGACGGAAGATCCGCCGTTACCATGCATTATCCGTATTCGCCGAGGCAAAGCACTTTGCTTGTTTCAGGAAGGTCTGTTCCGCTGGATGACGCTTTTATTTTGGATGATGCGCCCGATTATGAAATTTTCTTCTTTGTAGCAGCTAACGTTCCGATAGATACCGGAAGCATTATAAATACGGCAAGGCAGCTTGCCGTGCAGATAAAAGAAAAACCGGATGAAGCTTTTTTGCTTGCATCATCGGCATTTAATGAATATGAAGTAGATACATTTACATTATTAAAGGAGTAGTCGAAAATGAGAATCAGGTTAATCTTTCCAATTATATTATTTTTTGTTATGGGAAATGTTTTTGCAACGCAGCCGGATACCGGTACGCACAGAATAGGCATTTTTGTCGGTTCAAACAACGGCGGCAGAGATCGCGTTTTGTTAAGGTATGCGGTTTCAGATGCCGTTTCCATAAAAAATGTTTTTCTGGAAATGGGTGGAATTGCAAATGATGATTCAGTTTTACTTGCAGAACCGTCAATCCGCGAAATAAACAGGCGAATAGACGCAATGCATCAGCAGGTGCTTCGTTCAAAAGAAGCAAACAGGAGGACAGAAGTAATTTTTTATTATTCCGGTCATTCTGACGAAGAAGGGCTTTTATTGAATCGCGAGAAATACACATATCGCGCCCTTCGCAATCGCATTAACAGTATCCCTGCGGATATGCGCATCGTCATTTTGGATTCCTGCGCATCTGGAGCATTTACGCGCATAAAAGGCGGCGAAAGAACTCTTCCGTTTCTTGTAGACAGTTCCTTTACCGCGGAAGGACACGCGTTTTTAACATCAAGCTCGGCTAACGAAGCATCTCAGGAATCTGACAGAATAGGCGCTTCATTTTTTACCCACTCGCTTGTTGCAGGACTTCGCGGCGCCGCCGACACTGTTGGCGACAGACGCGTAACATTAAACGAACTTTATCGTTATGCGTATACAGAGACGCTTGCCCGCACAGAAACTTCGCTGCATGGAGCGCAGCATGCCAATTATGATATACAAATAAGCGGAAGCGGCGATTTGGTGCTGACAGATGTAAGCCGGACTACTTCCGGAATTGTGTTTGATGAAAATCTGACAGGAAGGCTTACGATTCGAAATAGCAGGGATCAGCTGATTGCAGAAGTTACAAAAACAACGCGTCCGCTTGAACTTGGACTCGAACCCGGTGTATATCGAATAACGCTTCAGCAGGGAAGCGATGTTTCGCGCGCAGATGTTACTCTTGCAGAAGGAAGGCGCACAACAGTAACGATTAATAATTTTACAAGAACCGTAACAGAAACAACGCGCCTGAGGGGTGACAACGATTCGGATTCTGCAAACGCTGTGCCAAACGCCCATTTGTATACTTTTTTCTTTAATGTTGTGCATGAGCCGTTTTATTTTCCGCTTATCGGTTTTATAAATATAGCTAACGGAAATCATAATAATTTTCAGGCAGGATATATTAATTGGAATACAGGTAATTTTAAAGGTTTTCAGGCAGGTTTTGTTAATACAGTAGGCGGAAATTTTTCCGGCTTTCAGGCGGGTTTTGTTAATACAAATATTGGACAAACAAATGGTTTTCAATCAGGTTTTGTAAATACGGCAATTAATGAAATGGAAGGTCTTCAGATAGGATTTGTTAACGTTGCAGTAAGTTCAATTAGGGGATTTCAATTAGGTTTTGTGAATTATGCGGACAGTATAGACGGAATTCCAATTGGTTTTATTTCCATTGTGCGAGAAGGCGGATACATGGCGATTGAATACAGTTTTACAGAGTCTCACACATACAATGCCGCGTTTAAAATCGGAATTGAAAAATTTTATACAAATATAAATATTGCATATAATCATACATCCGAGTTTTCGTATAACAATTTGGCATCAGGGATTGGTTTTGGATCGATATTTCCGGTAATAGGGAAACTCTTATATATCAATACGGAAATTAATTCGCTGTTCTCGATAGGTAATGATGTCGAAAAGGTGAGCTATAACAGTTTGGGTTTGTATCTTGGAGTCAATATTGGAAAACTTAGTATTGCGGCGGGACCTTCTTTAACATGGATTTATAAAAACTGGTGGGAAAACATACAGCCGCTGGAAGAAAGACCTGCGTATTTTAGTTTTTACAACTACGATATTGATGAGTATAATCGTCTCGTAGTAGGCGGAAGGATTGCGGCAAGATTAAGGTTTTAAAAATACTCCCGTAATTTTTCTTTCCAGTTGCCGCCTTTTTGAATAGTCGCTTTAACGCCCATTTCTTCGAGGGTTTTAATGCGGCTTTCATTTCCGCTGCTTGTTACCGCGATAATGGTCATTATATTTCCCGAGTATTGCAGTTGCCTGATCAATTCTTCGCCTGTCATATCGGCAAGTTCCAAACCTGTGATAACGCATGAAACTTTTCGGTTTCCTATTTCGTCCAATACGCCGTTACCATTATCAAAACCGTCAGAATCGACGCCGATTTCCGCCAAAAAAGCCTTTGTTACTTTGCGAAAAAAACCGCTATTATCAGCATGAATAACGTACAATTTTGCCCTCCCTGCCCGTTATTATACAATAAATTGTTAAAAAACGCTATCGGGATTTTTGTTTCTGTTTTTATGGAAAAATTATAACTTTTTTACTGCCTCTTTTATCGAATCCAAATGGGCTTGAATTTGCGGAAGTTGCCTGCAGATTATCTCGACAGGTTCCCTGTTATTTTCCACCGCTCCATTGGCAAGGTACTCTACCGATGTATTAAGCGAAGCCGCAATGCGTATCGCCTCATTTACCCGTGGGTATATGCATTTCGAAATCCACCCTTGAAATGTATTAAAACTGATACCTGAGTTTTTTGCCACCCACTCATGGGTGGTATTCTGCATTTTTATCTCTTTTTTGACGTTTTCCCAGAAAACGGACGCATTATCATTCATATCTGTACATATCTTAGATGAAAAATGTGTAAAACTTGTCCAAATAGATATAAAAGTACTTGATCTATATATCCATACAGACTTATAATAATCAAAATATGTTTATACAGACATATACTTAATATTCGTATGAATATTAATAAACTACAATTTTTGGAGAAAAAGATGAAAAGAAAAATCTTAATGGCCGGTATTATTGGTGTTCTACTGGCGCTGACATTGTCTGTTTCAAGCTGCGATTTGTTTGAAACAAAAGGCACTATTATTGTAAGGAACGCATCACCTTATCCTGTAGATGCAAACATTACTGTTAATATCAGGACAAATTCCAGCAGCGGTAATCTTCTTGGTTTATATAGCCGTGTTGCTGGTCCTGTTATTGTAGCTCAAAATAATTCTGCATCCTTTTCTCTGGATTCGGGCAAGTACGATATATATATAGTTGACGGGGTTAATACTGTGCGTATATATCCATCCTCAACGTGGATTGATTTGGGAGCAGGGGAAACAAGAAGTTTTAAATTTACCGGTAATAGTATTACAATTGACTAATTAACAGATAAGGTGACAGTCAAAGTGTCTGTCACCTTATTACCTCTCAAATAACTTTTTTAACTCTTCATGGCTCATCCGCGCAAGCCACGATTCGCCCGATTTTACCGTCATTTCGGCAAGTTCCTGTTTGCTGGAGATCATTGCGTCAATTTTTTCTTCAAAGCTGTTCTTTGTAATAAAACGATGAACAAAGACGTTTCGTTTTTGCCCGATGCGAAACGCGCGGTCTGTCGCCTGATTTTCAACTGCAGGGTTGTACCACAAATCGTAATGGATCACGCGGCTTGCGGCGGTAAGGTTCAGCCCAAGACCGCCGGCTTTTAAACTGATCAGCATAATGCGCGCTGCCGGGTCATTTTGAAACTTGTCAATTGCATCTGCCCGCGCTTCCTGACTTAAACTTCCATGATAAACAAGCGGAGCCTCGCCCAGCTCTTTTTTGATAATGCGCTCAAGGCAGTCAAGCGTTTCCACGTATTGGCTGAAAACCAAAGTTTTTTCCCTGTTTGCCAAAATTTCCTGAAGCAGCGTAACTAGAAGCTGCGCCTTGCCGGAAAGCGCGGAAACTGCGGGGCTCTCTTTGTCATAAACGCGCGGATGATTGCAAATTTGTTTTAAAGATGTAAGCAGATAAAAAATTAGGGAAGATCGCTCTTTGGGATCGATTTCTTTTGACTTTTTCATTGATTCCGATACTATGGTTTCGTATAACGCAGCCTGTTCTTTTTCAAGAACCGCATATTCGTTTGTAACGATTTTTTCGGGAAGGTCTTTAATTATACTTTTATCCGTTTTAAGCCGCCTTAATAGAAAAGGAGAAGTTATCTTTTGCAGCGCCGCCGCCTGTTCTGTGTTTCGGTTAACTTCGATAGGGACACGGTACTGTTCTTTAAAAGTTTTTGCGTCTCCAAGATAGCCGGGCAAAATAAAATCAAATAAAGAGCGAAGATCTTCCAGGCGGTTTTCTACAGGAGTGCCGGAAAGCGCAAGCCTGTACTGAGAGCGAAGATTTTTTACAGTGCGTGAAATTCGCGTTTGGGAATTTTTCATCAGGTGCGCTTCGTCCACCAATAAAAGCGAAAACGTCATTTTTTTTAATTTTTCCTCATCACGAACTGTTGTTTGATACGTTGTCAAAAACACATCGCTTTTTTTGTCAAACCTGCGGCTGCTTCCGTGATAGCGCGTAACGTTTAAAGACGGCGCAAAACGGCTTAACTCTTTTTCCCAGTTGTTTAAAAGTGCCGCAGGAGCTACCACCAAACAGCCGTAATGGTCATCGGTTTTCTTGTTGAGAAGCCCTTCTTCCTTAAGACGCAATATCGCCGTGATCGATTGAATTGTTTTTCCCAATCCCATGTCGTCTGCAAGTATGCATCCAAAACCGGAAAGCAAAAGAGAGCAAACCCAATTAAACCCGCGCACCTGATAGGGACGCAAATTCGCTTTTAAGGAATGCGGAATAGGATAATTATGCTCTTTGAATATTTTATCGATTGTTTCGCGCTCGTCAAAGGCAAGCACGCTGTCGCCTGTAAAATGCGCCTTTAAAAAATCATTTACGTTGGGCTGCGCGGTTTTTGCCTTTTTTAACAAACGTGAAAATTCATCCGCCTGCATTTTTACAAAGCCGTCTTTAAAACGCACCATCGCCTTTTTAATTTTTACAAGTTTTTTAAACTCATCAATGCTCATTACTTCATCGCCGATTGCAACCTGCCATTCAAATTCCGTAAGAGCGTTTAAATCGAGATATTTTACCAAAGAACCTTCTGTCTTTCCCTTGATTACAAGCCTGGGTCTTAATTCTTTTGCAAGCGCTTTAGGAAGATTGACAGTAATCCCAAGGCGCGAAAGGATAGGCGAAGCGTTGTCAAGAAAAGAAATTAAACGCGGCTCGATAAGCGAAAAATCCTTATTGGAAAACAATTCTTTAATTTCGGGAAGATAATTGGATAACGCGATTGGAGCGCGAAGAATTTCAATGTTTTTGCATTTGTATAAAGGCGTTTTTTTTACGCCTAATGTAAAGTCTTCTTCTTCCTCGATTACGTCCATTGAAATTGCGAAGTCCATGTACAAAAGGGAATCGTCGGGGTTTTTGGTAAGGTCTTTTATCGTGATCGCGTAACGATAAGCGGAAAAATCGATATGAAGAACAGAAAGCCATCTGTCTATGGCAATCGGAAGAGAGCGTTTTGCAGGCGAAGAAACGTCAATAAACATGCCCATAAAAAATGCGTTTAAAAGCTGTTTGTATTCGTCGCTTCCCTGTTTTTTTAATTCGTTTCCAAAAAGAATGAATTTGTTTCTGACCCATTCTGTTACAAATGCGCAGGAAAGTATGTCTACAACGCTTCGCCCGCTTACAGTCTGCTTCCCTGCGGCGTTTACCTCTTTTTTTGACAAATCGATGCGAAAAAATTTGGAAGATGTAAGCATGCCGCATTCACGCTGTGCGATTAAATCCAGCATTTTACTCACAGCGGGTAAATTTTCATAAGGACGCCAGATTATTTTAAGAGTGTCTTCTTCATCATGAACAACATACGGAATGATCGCGCCGCTTGAACAGACAAGATTTAAAAATTTAAACAGGTAAAACAAAAAATTATACGATGCCGTTCCGTCTTCGCTGGAAAATTGAACATAAGAATTAAACGCCTCATAAAGCGTATGTGATTTTTTTATTCCGTTAATATCTTCTGCCTGCAAAACGGGCGCAACGCCGGGAACAAGGCTTGGGCAATGAACCGTCCAATGCGACCGCGAATAATCATGCTCTGTTTGAGAAAGCATATCTTCATCGGTTTCGGCGTTTTCCCATTCCCGCAGAGCTGTCAATCTATGAAAAAATTCCGCCAAAACCGCCGCAAAATTTCTGTCGCAAAAAGGAGGCGAAGGAGGCAGAAGCGAAGTGATCAATTCCGCGCAGTACGGAATTTCTTCAAATGAAAGCGGCGTATCGGTATCGATTTTCGCTTTTGCTTCGCCGGGAGGAGTAAATGTTACAGAGTACGGCGGCGCAATTTTATGAACGACCGCTTTTCCAAATCTGCTTTCTAAGTCCATTCCGCGCAGACGAAAAAGAATGTGCGGGTTTGCGTCAATTTCCCTTGCTATTATATAGTAGAGAGCAGCCATGTGTTTGCACGGGTCGCCGTTATCGGGGCATGAGCAGGACCTTTTCATTTCGCGCCATTTGGTTGGGATTAGATTGATATCGTATTTTTTTAATTTCTTTAAAAATGATTCGGGTAACTCGCCTGCGGCAATCTGCGCCATTAGCGGAGGGTCTTTTTCTATCAATTCATAAACATTTTCCGCTTTGTCCAACGGCGGAAACCCAATAACAACGCGGTAAAACGGACTTGAGTTCCCCTCAACTTTTGCCATTGCCTTTCCGCTGACCAATTCCAGCGAAAGCACCCTTCCCGCGTTTGCGTACCGTCTGCCGCGTTCAAGGCGCTCTCCCATCTGATAGCTGTCAAGAATATCGACGAACCAGCGCCCCCATGGAGTTACACCGTACAGGTTTTTCATGGGGTAAGTATAACACCGTCCGTATTAAAAAAAAGTGGTACTGGTTATAAATATGTGCTATAATATTAAATATGGAGTTGGTATGAAACAAAATAGACTAATTTTTGGGATTGTTTGCGTTATTATCGCGAATTTCGCCGTGAATTCGCTTTTTGCCGAGGATCCGGGAAGGCCAACGCGCAGGTTTGGGGTTTTTATCGGTTCCAACAGCGGCGGTCTCGAACGCGATATGCTGAATTTTACCGTAAATGATGCCCGTTATATACAAAATGCAGTTGTTGAAATGCGTATAGTCGACAGAGCCGATTCTTTTTTGATTTCGGAGCCAAACATAGGCGAAATCGATGCGCGTTTTGATGAATTATATCAATTGGTTACAGCCGCCAAAGCGGTTAACATGCGAACAGAAATCATTTTTTATTATTCAGGTCATTCCGATGAAGAAGGATTGATGATAAACCGGGAAAAATACAAGTTTGGCGATCTTCGCGAACGGCTAACCGGCATTCCTGCCGACATGCATATTGTAATTATGGATGTCTGCGCTTCGAGAGCATATTCGGCTGTTAGGGGCGGCGGAAGAAATTATCCTTTTGCCGCCGACGGTTTTGTGTTTTTAACGTCAATCTCGGAAAACGAAACGGTAAAGGAATCAAACAGAATCGAGGCTTCGTTATATACGCATTCCCTTATCACCGGTCTTCGAGGCGTTGCCGATTTTGACGGAGACGGACATGTCACAATAAGCGAGCTTAATCGTTTTGTAAATGCAGAATCCCTGGTACGTCCCGAGCTCGCGTTGTTGGGAATACAGCGTTCCAGTTTTGATATTCAAACAAGAGGGCCTGGCGGACATGTGCTGACCGATGTTACCAGAATTACCGTAGGAATTATTTTTGATGCAGATTTGATAGGGCGAATTTCCATTCGTAACAGTCATAATTTGCTTGTAGCGGATTTTAACAAGACAGAACGTTTGATAGAAATGGGACTTGTTCCCGGAAGATACCGTCTTACGATGGAGCATAACGAAAAGTATCTGTTTGCCGAGGTAACCCTTACGCAAAGAAATCGAGCCCAAATTTCTCTTGCCGATTTTACCGCGTTGGATCCGGAAGATAATGTTACCATATATACTTTTTTCTACAATGAAACCTATGAACCGTTCCCGTTCCCGACAATTGGATTTATTAACAGGGCAGTTGGAGATCACAGGGATATTCAGATTGGATTGGTCAATTTGACTACAGAAAATTTAACCGGTTTTCAAGCTGCGTTTTTTAACATGACAGGCGGGGGCTTTACAGGTTTTCAGTCCGGATTTATTAATGCGGTTGGTTTGGATTTTAATGGCTTCCAATCCGGATTTATAAATTCAAACGGAAACACAAGCGGTTTTCAGGCAGGATTTGTCAATACTAATTTTGGAAACACAAACGGTTTCCAAGCGGGATTTGTCAATGTAAGCGCCAAAATAATGACAGGCATACAAGTAGGTTTCTTTAATTACGCAGAAAGTTACGAGAGCGGCATTCCAATCGGCGTTATAAACATTATAGAAAACGGCGGCTATCGATCTGTTGAATACAGCATTTCCAACTTCTCCATTTTTAACTTGTCGTTCAAGCTGGGTCTTGAAAGGTTTTACACAATCTTCGCCGCTTCCTATGAAGACGCAGGCGACTTCACATGGGAAAATATTTCAGTCGGACTTGGTTTTGGTTCGATAATTCCCTTATTGGGCAGTTTCCTCTGTATAAATCCCGAGTTTACCCATTTCTATCCGTTGTCGCAAGATACGTCATACAATTACAACACTCTTGGATTATATCTTGGCGTTGCCATCTGGAAATTCAGCATAGCGATAGGACCGACATTAACATGGGTACATTCACCCGGTTGGTTTGGCGATAAAGAACCTCTGGGAGCCACATCGCAATTTTTCAATTTCTACGAGACCGACATTGACCCGTATAATCGTCTTATTGTCGGCGCCAAAATTGCGTTAAGATTTACGTTTTGACGCTTAAGAGGTTTTTCACGAAGAAGGAAGATCTAAGAACATTACCACTTTACCGGGCGCGCTGCTTAAGCTAAAGCTTTCGCATATTTACAATCTCATTGATTTGGTCTGGCGCCACGCCTTCCTAAATGTTCACAACAACACGCCTTCGCGTGAAGACTTGGGCGCCACACGAAAAATACCGAACCTGTTGTTCGATGTCTTTTTTTCTTTTCCAAAGTAATTGTGGTTTGCAATCAGGTCTTGTTCGTGGTTTATGGAGTTGTTTTTTTACAAAAAAAAATGTATAATTAGTTGTATGAATGAATATACAGTAACTTTATCATTTGATGATGAGGCACAGAAATGGTATGCTCAAAATGACGAAATCCCAATAATTCTTGAAGATTCATCTCTTGACATGCTGATCAAACGTATAAAATTAGCTGTACCAGAGATGCTGGAAATTAATAATTTACCCAAAACCGATATTTACTTGGCATTTAAAATGGAGCCACAGGCGGTCTTTGTTTAATGGCAGAATATGAGAAAAAGGTTCGGCAGATATTAAATGAAAATGGCTGTTATTTTGTGCGTCATGGTAAGGGAGATCATGATATTTGGCATAGTCCAATAAACAATAAAAGTTTTACTGTAGATGGAAAAATAAACATTCGGCATGTAGCAAATGAAATTATGAAACAAGCGGGTATTAAGTACCATTTTTAATGGTTCCCTTGCGTTAGTATCGATAATTATTTAAGCTTTTTTCAACCATATGTCTACGGATTTTCACGGAGGGGGAAAAGCTAAGAACATTACCACTTTACCGGGCGCGCTGCTTAAGCTAAAGCTTTCGCATATTTACAATCTCATTGATTTGGTCTGGCGCCACGCCTTCCTATATGTTCACAACAACACGCCTTCGCGTGAAGACTTGGGCGCCACACGAAAAATACCGAACCTGTTGTCCGATGTCTTTTTTCTTTTCCAAAGTAATTGTGGTTTGTAATCAGGTCTTGTTCATGAAGGAATTGCAGATTCCATTCGTGGTTAAACTCTTTCATATACCGTTTGTTAGGCGACGTTTTGATTAACGTTATATTTCTTTCTTTGCTACAAATTCAATATTTGTTGCAAAATATTTTAAAATACTATAATTACATAACCAATTATCAATTCTTTCAATAACATGATAAAATGGAAGTATGAATTTTCTTTTAGGAAATAGAGCTCTATGCCAAATATCCAATATTTCCATATTGGCCCTTTTTAATAAATTTATAACTTGTTTTTTTCCATATAATTTTGAATGATACCAATTACCGCCTAAGTGAGCAATGTTTTGCGTGTATGATAATGTATAAGGTAAATGAAAACAGAAAAACAATCCATTTTGCTTCAAGATACGGTTAATTTCTTTCAATGATTCAATGTCATTTGGGACATGTTCTAATACACCAAAACTTAGAACTACATCAAAACTTGAATCATCAAATGGCAAATTATAATTATGTTTTAATTGTATTATTTCAATACCAGCTTTTGAATATAGCGGACTATTTATCACAAAAGCCGATGTTACTCCTGTATTTGTAACATCACAACTTGTTACATTTTCCCCCATTTTCTTTAACCAATAGGATACGTGACCTTTTCCACACCCCCAATCTAATATTTTTATATATTTATTGCCAAACCATTTTTTAGAAAAAGAGCATAAATAATCTATCAGATATTTATAAATATTCTGCGTAATAGGATTTTTTAAAAATAAATACTCTTTATTTTCATCAAGAATACTAACCATTTCATTATCAAAAATATTTTTTTTTGAAAAAGCTAATCTCCTGATATGTCTAATTTCCTTCTTATTCAATTGTATCTTATTTTCCATAAAAACACTCCAATTATCCATATATGGATAATATAATAATATGTCCTATTGTGGATATTATCAAGTGCCTGAATATCCAAATCAGGATATTATGTAAATATGGGATTTAAAGAAAATTTAAAAGGAGAGCTGGAATATTCAGGAATACCTGTTAAAGAATTAGCTCATAGAACTGGTATTCCTAAACAAACAATAGACAAGTATCTACTTTCAAACAGTAGTATGCCACCAGCTGATAAAGCAGTAAAAATTGCTCAAATTTTGGGTGTATCAGTTGAGTATCTTGTAACAGGAAGTAAAAACTCAAACATAAAAACGCAAAACATATATTTAAGTCCAAAAATGCGCGCTATAAACGAATGTATTAAAGCGCTTTCTTTTGAAGAACTAAAAATAATTGAAACTGCAGTGGCTGAATTGGTGAAACTATTACGTCATCCGATGAAAAACGAAGCAACTTCTTTAACTCCATTACAAAAAGTTTTTCTTCATTTATTCCGCTAAAGCAATTGAATAATCAAAAAATAGTCTGTCAAAATGTCGCATAACGTTTATTAGGCGCTGGTTTTATACTTTTTTATTTTACTTAATATTCTAATATCAATAATGTTTCATCATCATGTAATTCACCAGTTTCATAAAAACCTAATTTTTTATATAACTTTATTGCCCTGTTATTTTCAGGATTTGTACTTATTTTTATTTTATTATGCGTTTTATCTTGTTTTATTTTTTCAATTATTATACCAAGTGCCTTTTTTCCAAAACCATTATTTTGATATTTTTCATCAATCATAAACCTATCTATCCAATACTCGTTATTATCTCTAGGTTCAATCCCATACATTATAAAACCGACTGGTATGTCATTATTATATATTGCAAGAGGAATAGCATCAGGAAATATTTTAGCTTGTGCCAAGGAATATAAATTTGAGGCGCAATATTTTTCCACTTTTAATGAAATAATCTCATGAAAATTATTTTCATTGATTTCCTTTAATGAAACATTCATACATTCTCCAATTAAAAAATTATACATAATTATTCAAATAATTTCCATATCTAAATGAACATTTTTGCTCATTTTTAGTATTTTTTACCGTATAATTTTTCATACATTTTTCTATTTAAAATACTTGCACATACCGTTTGTCAAGCAAAGTTCCTGCAATATTATTCAATTCGTCAAGAAATTTTATGTGTATACTTTTTAAAATATATAAATTTGAGTGTTTTTGGTTTTTTTGGGGTAGGAATTTCACATATCTTGGCGTTCTCTGCTTTTAAATTGCTGCAGTGGCAGCTTGGCGTCCTGGCGAGAGGTATTCTTCTTGATTTTCTGAGTAGCTGCAACTATTGCGTTCCTTCAGCAAATAGAAGATATTTTATGAAGATCAGGCAGGTATTTTTTTAACGCTTAATTGATAGCCAAGAAAAAAAAGAACTCTGTAAATAGTTTTAAAAGAAGGGTTGCCATTTTGGGAGAGTGCTTTATATAAACCCTTGCGGTCAACATCTAATTCCTTGGCAAGCTGGCTCATGCCTTTTGACCTTGCTATATGCCCTAGAGTTTCTAAAAGGAATTCGGGATCATTTTCTTCAATAGCTTCTTCTAAAAAAGCAATTACATCTTCTTTTGTTTTAATTACTTCGGCAGAATCGTATTTTGCAAAAGTTATTTTTTCTTTTGTTTTCATGTGATTCCTTTATTTAAGAGGTACGAAACTAGACGGATCATTGCGAAATTCTTTTATGCGTTTTTCCGCTCTCTTGGCTTCTGTCGGGCTTGCTTTTTCTACAGTGTAAAATGGTTCTGCCATTTCTGATAAAAGCGGCTTTAATACTTTAAGCCTGCGTTCTGGCATTTTTGCAATATAACCTTGTAATTCTTTTCTTAATACTGCTGCTGTCATTTTTTTCCTCTCTTGCTTTTAGTTTTTTTTGTGTAGGCTTGCCCTCTTGGTTCTATGTGGGTTATTAAAATATAATTCCCTTCATACTTAAATAAAGCTCTAAAGTTACCTACCCTTAATCTTAAAATATCATCACTCCCTTCATAAGGTCTTATGTCACCCTCAGGCGGTTCTTTCTCCAAATCTTTTAAAGCCTTTTTTATTCGTTTTCTTTCAACAGCATCTTGGTGGTTCAGATATTTTTCTGCGTCTCTATGTAGCAAAGCTTTCATGATTTCAATGTAGACCATAGACCACATATTGTCAAGATGTATATTAAAAAATAATCAAACATAGCCTTCGCACTCGCGATATACCGTTCAGTCTTGTTCGTGATGGTTGGTGGTTAAATTCTTCTTCTTTCTCTGCGTTCTTAGCGTCTTGGCGAGAGGATTTTCACGAAGGGGGAAAAGCTCTCGGACATGGTTCGTGTTAATCAGTGTAAATCCGTGGACTAATTGAACCTCTCCTGTAGTGTCATTTTCCCAAAACACCACACCACATATAGCGTACTACACACCTGAATAGACTATTCAAAAAAAACTTTGCAAAATCTTTCATTTTTTTTCGTTTTCACTAAAGCGCCGTGCAGGCTCACGCCATATATAGTATCTAAGATTTTTTCTGTATGAAAAATTCTTGGCCGGCGGCAGACCGCTGCCGGATCTTACACAGGAGGATGTATATGAACAACCTCAATTCCATCTTAATCGAAGGCAATCTGGTCAGAGACCCATTGCTTCGATCCACACAACGGGGGACGCAGCTCTGCACAATGACGCTCGCGTCAAATCGCTATTACAAGCAGGACCAAAACACCGGCTACGAGAAGGAAGTCTCCTTCTTCGAAGTGGAAACTTGGGCAAAGCTTGCGGAGGCTTGTTACTCAAGAGGCAAGAAAGGCAGGGGAGTGCGCGTAGTTGGACGCTTAAAGCAAAGCCGCTGGAATGACACCGAAGGCAAGTCGCACTCAAGGATCTCAATTATTGCGGAGCATGTTGAGTTTCGTCCTGAATTCAAAAAGGATGCGAAGCCGTCATTGGACACTTCCTATGACGACGATCCCGAAATCGAAGTCGGCAACGAACAGGAAATGGCGATGACGGAAAAGGAGCTTGCATCTGTAGCATTTTGATTTAATTGGTTAGCGTCGTTAACTCGGCGCTAACCGTTGAAAAATCCGTCTTTCCAATTAAAGCGGCTTGAGTGGGGAAGAGTTTGGAGGTTACCTCCGGCGTTTTCATTAACGGCGCGCATCAGATCCTTGTAGTTTGTCTTTTTTAGCACAGGACCTGTCATGTCGATAATGAAACGCCCGAACCCCGCTTCTTTTAAAAAAGGAATTTTATCGATAATGGAAAAATGTTTTTTTGGATACACGCGCGATCCTTCGTTTCCCGAATCAATCGTAAACGCTTCGTCCATGTTATCTGCAAACGCATTAAATCCCAGAACGGGAGTAAGGTCTGCTCTTATGTTAAAAAGCGGCGGCCATGCAAAGACCGTAATAAAAAACTTTTTTCGTAATTTTTTTTCCGCGCCAAGCGTTCTTTCAAGATTTTGCCTGTTATTTTCTAGCGGCGAGACAAAGCTGTCCGCGCCAAGAGAAGCCGCAAACGAAAGCGACCATGAGTTAAACATGTACAAATACGGTCCCGCAATAAGTCTCGCGTTGTCTATTCCCCTGAACAGCGAAAAGTGTCCCGGGTTGTTCACTACATATTGATAATACCCCTTTTCGCTCAATAGTTTTACCTCTTGCGCAATAACCTCTTTTTCGTAACCTGCCAACTCCTGAGGAAACCAAGGGTCTAATACCAAAATTGTTTCCGCCGGTTTAAAAGGCAAAGGCGTATTCTGCTTCGCAGGGTTTTTTCCGCCTGCCAATAAATACCTTGCGTTTTTTCGCGAAAGCGAAAGCATCACCCGTGTTGGACGCGAAGACTGCAAAATGTAAAAATCTTCGGGACGCGAAACCGCGACATACAACCCTTCGGGGAAAATGTCCTCTTTTTTATGGCTTCCGTTCGATTTGGCAGTCTGTGAGCTGTCATGCTTTATCAAAGTAATTTTTGGAAACGGCGCTTTGTCTCTGCCCGGCCCTTTTCCGCCGCCGTCTTTGGCAATCACCGGCGCATAACGCTTTCGCATTTCTTTTGTTTGTATCAAATATACATGGTCACCGGGCGAACCTTCGGGCGCGGAAATCCAGTAAGAGCTGCCTGCGGCGGACTGCGCCGGTTTCGCTTTTTCTGTAAACGTAAGTTTTTGCGAAACCCTTCCCGAATCGTCACTGCGGTGAATGCGCACAGAATCACGAACCGAAGGCGCAATCCCCCTCGGCGGAGAAATCAATGCACGCCTTTCCTCGCCTGCACCCTTCACCTTTAAAATCGATCCAAGACTAATCCCCGTTCCTCCGCTCTGCTCCGGCTCCAACCAATCAATCTTATTTTCCTCTTTCTCTCCTTCCTCCGTGCTAATCCGTGAAAATCCGTGGACATTTTCTCCCATTCCAAACAAATACTGAGTCTTCGGTCGCGCAAAGTCATTCTTCAAAATCTCCCGCGCCTGTTCAATGCTTCGCTGTATTTCTTCTTCATCGCCGCCGTTCATTACAGCGTCCGCAACAATGCGGTATGCAGAAACAACCGCGCCCACATAAGATGCGCTTTTCATGCGTCCTTCAATCTTTAACGCTTTAATACCTGCCGATGACAGATCCGGCACGCGTTCAAGTAATTGCAAATCGTTGGGGCTGAAATAATATCCGCTCTCTCCTTCGCTTCGATCTGTCCTGTGATACAATCTTCTGCAGGCCTGCGTACACATTCCCCTGTTGGCGGATTTGCCGCCAAGGTAACTGGAAAAAAGACAAAGACCGGAAACGCTGATGCAAAGCGCGCCGTGAACAAAAACTTCAAGTTCAAGATTGGTTTCTTTTTTAATATCTCTCATTTCTACTATAGATAGTTCACGCGCAAGCACGACGCGCGAAACTCCGTAACGCGAAAGAGCGTTTGCGCCTCTTGCCGAGGCAATATTCATCTGAGTGGAAGCATGAAGACGAAGCGAAGGAAATTCCGCGCGCGCCATCGCGATAACGCCGAAGTCCTGAACAATGAGCGCATCGGGCCCCTGTCCTTCCAAATATTTTAAAAACTGATACATTCTGTCGGCTTCGCGCTGCTCAAAAACCGTATTCACAGTAACGTAAACTTTTTTACCCATGCGCCTGAGAGATCTAAGCGCTCCCTCAAATTGCGCGTAAGTAAAATTCGCGCTTCTTAAACGCGCGTTAAAATCCTTTAAGCCAAGGTATACGGCATCCGCGCCTTCGCCGATTGCAGCGTCAAGCGCTTCGGGCGTTCCTGCGGGAGCCAGCAGTTCGATACTCATTATAGACTAAT
>Ga0209755_10003874_pt1 | contig 18263 bp, 13 predicted proteins | sample TergutCo191P1_FD_187301 | JGI IMG/M metagenome (GOLD analysis project Ga0209755, IMG submission 187301) | Cornitermes sp. P1 segment gut microbial communities from Petit-Saut dam, French Guiana - Co191P1 (SPAdes) (version 2) | ecosystem: Host-associated > Arthropoda: Insects > Digestive system...
GAATTAGTGAGCATGGAGAGGAAAGTCCGGGCTCCGCAGGGCGTGATGCCGGGTAATACCCGGGCGGGGAGCCGGAAACGGCTTTTCGACAGACAGTGCAGCAGAAAGAAAACCGCCTTTTTCCGGCTGATCCGGAAAAGGTAAGGGTGAAAGGGCGGGGTAAGAGCCCACCTCGGTATTGGTAACAGTACCGGAAATGGCAAACCTCATCAGGAGCAAAGTCAAGCAGCAGCAGGGCGGCCCGTCCAATGCTGCGGGTAGACTGCAAAGAGACCGTCCGCAAGGGCGACCCAAGACAGATGGCAGTAGCTTAAAATCTGAGGTTTTTGAAAACTCAAAAATCGCAGACTTTTGAGCACAGAACCCGGCTTATGGTTCATCGTTTTTTCCCAGCGTTGACTTTTTTAGAGAAATGTTCTTATATAATGTTACATGCTTTCCAGACATTCGGCGGCCTACAAGACTGGCCCAAAGAGGAAAAATTTAATAAACAAAGTCCTTCTTGGGCTGATTATACTTGCTATCCTATCTCTTTTGCCTTTATTTTATTTCGAGGCGAACGGCAACAGCGGGGTCGAGCGGAGAAATATCCGGAATTTCTTTGAAACCGGCGCGTTTGAGTCTGCTTATTCCCAAAGCAAAGAAATACTGAAAGAAAAACCCCAGGATTCTTTTCTTTTGACTATACACGGCTTCTCCTCATATCAGCTTGCGGTCGCCCAGATTAATAATTCAGACACGATTTCTTACATTGACGAATGTATCTGGTCACTCAGAAAAGCTCTCCTTCACAAGGAAAATTCCCAGGACGGAAGGATCTTCTACGTTTTGGGAAAAGCGTATTATTATAAAGGACAAGGTTATGCGGATTTGGCTGTGAATTACCTTGAAAAAGCTCAAGCCTTGTACAAAGCCGCGGATATTCCTGAATACCTGGGGCTGGCGTACGCGGCAATAAAGGATTTCCGCAGCAGTGTGGCGGCATTTACCCAGGCTTTGACAGGAGAACCGTCGGATGTGCTGCTTCTCTCAATCGCCAGATCATATCAATCGCTGGGGGAAGACGAATCCGCCAAAGCATACCTGCTCCGCTGCCTGGAAATCTCAAGGGATTCAAAAACGGTAGCAACAGCCAGACTGCTTTTGGGCAATACGCTGGCAAAGGCCGGAGACGTTTCCGGCGCGGAAGCGGAGTATTTAAAAGTGATAAATGAGATTGGCGATAACGCTGACGCTCATTTTCATCTCGGAGAATTATACGCATCAGGCGGGGATACGACGCGGGCTCGCGCCGAATGGCGCAGGGCGCTTAGAATTGATCCCACTCACAGACCGGCGCGAAACCGGTTAAATTAATACCGGTTGTATTAATATATACGAAGGATTGTTCCTGGAGGAAATATGTTAGGACGAGGTTCATCGGCGATAGGAATAGATTTAGGGACCTGCAATACTCTCATTTACGTTTCCGGAAAAGGAATACTTATAAATGAGCCCTCGGTAGTTGCCGTAGAGAAGGGAACCAACAAGGTCGTTGCTGTAGGGGCCGACGCCAAGCGAATGCTTTTTAAAACGCCTGGGTCCATTCACGCGATCAGGCCGCTGCGCGGCGGAGTAATCGCGGATCTGGAATCAACTGAAAAAATGATACGCCATTTTATTGCCAAAGCGTTGCCCCGTTACCGTATCATAAAACCCCGGATGGTAATAGGAATTCCTTCCAGCATCACCGAAGTGGAACGCCGGGCAGTGGAAGAATGCGCGTACAAGGCCGGAGCCAGGGATGTGGTAGTAATTCCCGAAAGCCTTGCCGCTGCCATAGGCGCGGATATTCCAATCAACGAACCTGCCGGACATATGATCTGTGACATAGGCGGCGGTACAACGGAGATTTCCGTCATAAGCCTGGGTGATATGGTTGTAACAAACGCTATCCGCACAGCGGGAGACGATTTTGACGAAGCGATCATCAAGTTTATAAGAAGCGAGCTAAACCTGATCATCGGAGGCGGAGCTGCGGAACGGCTTAAAATCGAAATCGGCAACGCTTTCCCGGATAAAGAAATCGAGAAAGTGGAAATAAAGGGTACGGACGCGAGCAGCGGACTTCCCAAACGAATGGACATTGATTCCGAGCAAATTCGGGTAGCTCTTAAAACCCCGGTAAATATTATTCTTGATGAGATTAAAACCCTTTTGGGAAAAACTCCGCCTGAGCTCGCTGCCGACATTGTAGAAAGGGGCATCGTTATGACAGGCGGCGGTTCACTTCTAAAAGGACTGCCCAAACTCATTTCCAGGGAAACGGGAGTGTCCGTGTTCATCGCGCAAAGCCCGCTTGACTGTGTTGCGCTGGGAGCGGGTAAATATTATGAGAGAACCAAGGGTATTGAGAATACGCGCAACATTTATGACAATCTGAACGATTAGGAAGCGCATGAAATTTGGCAGAGAAAAAAAACAAAAAAGCCAGCGTGTGGATTTTTATGTTTTTATAGCTCTCGTCCTGGTTTCTTTCGCGTCTCTTTTCTTTTTTTCACATAACATATTAACGGACGCCAAAAATGTCGGGCTGAACATGTTCTCCGGGTTACGGGGAGGGATTCACGAGGTATCTTCTTTTGTCTCAAGAACTATTTTATCCATAAGGGAACTTGCCACCTTGAGGCGGGAATATTCCGAACTCACAGAGCGCATAGCCCGCTATGAACAGCTTGAACGCAGCTCCGCCGAAATAAGGCAGGAAAACATTCGCCTCAGGGAACAGCTCGGGTTTTCGCAGGACCTTCGCTATCAGCACATTCCGGCGGAGCTCATAGGCCGTGATCCGGGAAATCTCTTTTCCGCGTTTGTAATTAACAAAGGAACAAAAGCAGGCGTAGACGTCAACATGCCTGTAATCGCCTATCATAGCGGGACTCAGGGACTGGTTGGCAAAGTGATATACGCCGGAATACTTGAAAGTCTTGTCATGCCGCTTTATGACGCAGGTTGTTTCGTTTCCTCGAGACTGGCGGAATCGCGTTATGAGGGAATCGTTGAAGGCCGCGGTATTCCTGAAATCCCGCTTTTGATGCGTTACATCGCGAAACAGGCAAGAGACGATATAAATATCGGCGATATGATCATTTCAAGCGGATTGGGAGGAGTATACCCGTCAGGTATAAATATTGGCAGGGTAAGCGGCATAAATTATCAGGAAACCGAACTATCCATGGAAGTGGAACTGGAAACATCCATAGATTTTTCCCGTCTTGAGTATGTGTTTGTCATAAGCCAAACGGGAGAAACCAATGATTAAGAGAATCCTCCTGGGCTGTGCTTTCATTCTGGCGGCGGCGCTTCTTCAGTCGACCATTCTGTCACGCCTCTCATTATACATACACGCGGTGCCGGATCTTGCCCTCGTTATTCTTGTCTATTCAGCATATGTGAACGGAATGATGACAGGGCAGCTTACCGGATTCTTTTCAGGATTCTTGCTGGATTTTCTTTCGGCTGCGCCTCTTGGACTTAACATGTTCATTCGTACACTCATAGGTGCTATTACGGGTTTCATTAAAGATACTTTTTATCTCGATTATTTATTTCTTCCCATGGCTCTCTGCGCAGGCGCTACAATCCTGAAAGCCCTGATTCTGTTTCTGCTCCATCTGCTTTTTCCTGAATCTGTTCCCACGTATTTTCTGCGTGACCTTACCCTTTGGGTCGAGATTGCCTTAAATACCTTAAGCGCCCCAATTATATTCGCCTTTTTAAGACTGATAAGAATTTTCAACTCAAAACAAAAGGAAAAGAACTGATGCAGGAAGAACAGCAGGAAAGATCCTGGATTCGTATATGGATTATCCGGATAGCGTTTATTTTATTATTCATCGTGTATTCTGTCAGACTTTTCAGCATGCAGGTTTTGAGCGGCGACATTTACCGCTCAAGGGCAAGGAACATAGCCAGACAGACCACAAGCATCCCCGCGCAGCGCGGTGAAATATTCGACCGGAATTATGATCAACCTATGGTATTGAATACCGATTCCTTCGCTGTCTTCATTGTCCCTGCCGAGGTACCTTCCGCGTTAATACCCGAGACATTGGGCCGTGTAGCTTCGATCCTCGGTCTTCCGCCGGAGCAAATTGTAAGAAAACTTCCAAAATCCTCTTACCATCTTTATCAGCCGATAGAAATCGCCGCCAATATTTCGTTTACTCATATAGCCTCGCTGTCCGAACATGCGGATTCCCTTCCGGGTGTATTCTGGCAATCGAAACCCATGCGTACCTACCCGGAAACAGGAAGCCTTTCCCACATTTTCGGATACGTCGGAAGTATTACAAGGGCCGAGCTCACAGTTCTTTATAACAGAGGTTATCAGCAGGGAGATGTAATCGGAAAAAACGGAATTGAGCGGCAATACGACGAACTTCTGCGCGGGAAAGAAGGACGGGAAACAAGAACCGTAGACGTAAGGGGAAGAAGTGTTTCCGGACACAATACCAGGATATCCCCGGAGCCCGGAAAGAGCCTTGTTCTTACAATCGATCGCAATATTCAGACGTTGGCAGAAAAAGCTCTGGGAAGGCGAATCGGGGCTGTGGTGATACTCAGGCCGACAACAGGTGAAATTCTCGCGCTGGTTTCTTATCCGTGGTACGATCCCAATATTTTTAACCAGACTGATCTTGATACGGAATACCAGGCATTGCTCAACGATCCTAACAAGCCTTTTATTAACCGGGCCATTCAATCGAGTTATCCCCCGGCTTCCACCTTTAAGATCATAATGACAACAGGCATCCTTGCGGAAAATTCCTTCCCTCCGGAACAGTTCCTGGAGTGCCATGGAGAAATAAACTATGGCGACAGGCAATGGCGCTGTCACGTCAGAAGGCCGGGGCACGGGAGGCTGAATCTGCGCCGGGCGATGGCCCAGTCCTGTGACATATATTACTGGAACGTAGGGAGAGATTATCTGGGTATTGAAAACATTGTAAAATACTCAAATGAATACGGATTCGGAAAGACTACAGGCATAGATCTCCCCGGCGAAATAAGCGGTTTTCTTCCTACTCCCGTATGGAAGGAAAGGCGCATGCATGAGCGTTGGCTGGGCGGCGACACTATGAACATGTCCATAGGCCAGGGGTTTACTCTGGTCACTCCTTTGCAGATGGCAAACATGGTAGCCATGGCAGTTAACGACGGAGTGGTTTATACCCCCCACGTTCTTAAAGAAGTGAGGGATCCAAAAACCGGCGCGATAGAAATGAGTGTAAACCCATCGGTTTTATACGAAAGCAATATCGAAAAATGGGTATTCGCTGCGGTACGCAGAGACATGCGCGGAGTTATCAGTGAAGGAACAGCCCGATACCCGGTGAATATCAGGACAGTTGAAATTGCCGGAAAAACAGGGACTGCGGAAGTGGGGTTTCCGGATAGATGGCATTCATGGCTTGGGTCTTATGCGCCGTACGAAACAGATAATCCGGAGGAAAGGGTTGTGGTTTCGGTTATTGTTGAAGCTGTCAATGACTGGGAATGGTGGGCGCCTTATTGTACGGCAATCATCTATCAGGGGATTTTCGCGAATCAGACTTATGAAGAAGCGGCTCGTGTACTTGGAATCCGTAACAGTCAGCCGATCCAGGGATACAGGGATTAAAACAAGACATGCGGATCCGGAATTTTTTGGAGATTGATTATATACTGCTTTTTCCCTCGCTGATTTTGGCGGTAATCGGAATACTTTTTATTTATTCATCCGGAATAACCAGCGAGGGAGTGCTCATTTCCGATGAATACCGCAGGCAGATTGTCTGGGCTTCCGCGGGATTGATCCTGGCTCTGGTAATAACCATGTTTGATTACCGGCGTATTCAAAGATTTTCAATCTATTTTTATCTGGGAACCATTGCTCTGCTCCTTTATACTTTTTTGTTCGGCAGGCTGCTTTACGGGAGCAGATGGCTCAGGATCGGTTCTTTCGGCATCCAGGCGTCGGAGTTTGCCAAGATCACTACAATTATTCTGCTCGCCCGGTATCTGGATAATACAAAAAAAAACCGGAATAATTTAGTCCGCTTCGTTACTTCCTTCGTTATCGTTATGGCGCCGATGCTCATTGTTTTGATTCAACCCGATTTGGGAACAGCCCTTGTCTTTGTACCCATACTTTTGGGAATGGCTTATATGGCCGGCATTTCCCTCAGGTACATCGCTTTTTTCGGATTATTTATTGTTCTCGCGGGTGTTTTTCTTGTGCTGCCGCTCTGGCAGACATCAATCAAAAATAACGCCTTTCCATTTCTTATGATCCTGACCGATTCCCGTTTTGTAATGGTCTCCTGCTTGACCCTTTTGCTGATCGCGCTTATATCATTTTTGGGGAGCTTCCGCTTTCACAAAAATTATTTTTACTGGATATGTTACAGTGCCCTGATTTTGATCCTCTCTCTCGGCGCTTCCTTCGCCGCGCAAAAAGTATTGAGGCAATACCAAATAATGAGACTCATTGTTTTCATGGATCCCAATATTGATCCGCAGGGCTCCGGCTGGCATATCATTCAGTCAATCACCGCAATTGGTTCAGGCGGAGTAATGGGTGTGGGCTACCTTCAGGGAACCCAAAGTCATTACCGCTACCTGCCGGAACAGAGTACGGATTTTATTTTTTCGATCCTTTCCGAGGAATGGGGATTCATGGGCGGAATAATGGTATTTATTCTGTATCTGATAATACTGCTGCGATTTATACGAATCATGCAGCTGACAAACGACGCGTTTGGCTCCTACATAGTGGCCGGATTAGTATCCATGTTTTCCTTTCATTTTTTTATCAACGTGGGAATGACAATGGGAATCATGCCCATAACAGGCATACCGCTCCTTTTGGTTTCATACGGCGGCTCTGCCCTCCTGTCCGCAATGGCAGGAATCGGATTGGCTTTAAGCATACACTTGAGAAGGTTCCTGCGTTAGGAAAATGGAAGTCCGGTATATTGATCCCCTGAAAGAGCTGGGGCCGTTGCTCTTAAGCGTTGAAAAGCCAGGCCGCTATACCGGCGGTGAATATGGCCGTCTCTGCGGAAAACACTTGCATACGGAAAGCCGGGTGCTAAAAACAGTGATTGCCTTTCCGGATCTTTACGAAATCGGCATGTCGAACCAGGCGTTGAGAATAATCTACAACCGCCTTAACAACATGAAAGACATCTCCTGCGACCGGGCTTTTGCGCCTGCACCGGATTTTGAAAAGCTGCTTCGAAGCCGCGGTCTTCCAATCTACGGACTTGATACCGGAATCAGCCTTAAGCACACGGATATTCTCATGTTCACCCTTGGATATGAGCTTTCAATTACCGGAGTGTTTTCCATCCTGGATATTTCTGGCATTCCGCTTCGCTGCGATAAACGAACGGATGATGATCCGGTGCTTATTATGGGCGGACCCTGCGTTTCAAATCCCCTTCCTTATTCATCCTTCATTGACGCCTTTTGGATAGGTGAAGCTGAAGGCGGCTTTTTTGATCTGACCGCCGCCCTCGCCGAGATGAAAATAAACGGCGGGAAAAGGGAAGCTCTCCTGAAAAAGATTACCAGCCATCCTTCAATCTGGACTAAAGGGAAGGGGAAGACCGTCAGAGCTGTAGATACGGATTTTTCCGCCGGGAAAAGAGGACATGCCATTTTTCCGGTACCCAGTATGAAGGTTGTGCATAATCACGGAGCCGTTGAAATAATGAGAGGCTGCCCGAACGGGTGCCGGTTCTGTCATGCGGGATATTGGTACAGGCCAATGCGGCAAAAAAACGCGGATATTGTTGAAGCCGAAACCGAGGCGTTCATAAAAACCGGCGGCTACAGGGAGATAACACTTTCATCCCTTTCATCCGGTGATTATACAAATCTGGACAGCCTCATCGAAAATCTCAACAGTAAATTCCGTGGGAAGCATGTTTCTTTTCAATTGCCTTCCCTCAAGGTATCGAGTTTCTCACTTGATCTTTTGGAAAAAATATCCGAAGTGCGAAAAAGCGGTCTCACATTTGCGCTTGAAACTCCACTTGATTTCTGGCAAATGGCGATTAACAAACAGGTTTCCGCCGGGAATCTGGTAATGATACTCAAAGAGGCAAAAAGGCGCGGATGGCGGGGTGTAAAATTTTATTTTATGATAGGCCTCCCGCTTGAAGGATTATCGCAATCCTCCGCGTTAAAATCCGAAGAGGAGGAAATTGTTTCTTTCATTGAAAGCATAGCTGCGCAAACGGGAATGCATTTTAACATCAACGTGGGAAACTTTGTGCCAAAACCTCACACGCCTTTCCAGAGAGTCCATCAGCTTGACAGGGAAGAAGCTGAAAAGAAGCTGAAAACGATAAGGGAAAGGCTCAAGCCAAAGGGACATAAAATCGGGATACAGGATCCCCTTGTTTCGCTAATCGAAGGGATAGCCAGCAGAGGAGGTGAAAGCGCCGGAGAGCTTTTTGAGCAGGCTTACCTGCGCGGCTGCAGGCTTGACGCCTGGTCTGAATATTTTAAAAAGGAAATCTGGGAAGAAATATTGTTAAAGCATGACGAGCTCGTGAACAGAATTTTACACGGTAAAGAATATTCTGAAGAGCTGCCCTGGGCTTGTATAGATTCCGGTGTTTCCGAGAGTTACTTTAAAGAGGAAATGAACAAGTCAGTTTTGAGCGAGATAACTTCAATGTGTATAAATAATTGTAAAAACCCTTGTGGGGTCTGCGGGAAATCAGAAATCGTCCATAATATCATACATAACAAAGCGAATTCGCCGAATTTAATTACAAAAAAATCTCTTCCGATCTTGGATTTTAATAAAAGGGATCCCGCAACTTACAGAATCATTTTCTCATTTTCAAAAAGCGGAAGCGCTATTTTTCATCCTCACCTCGGAATACTTGAAATCTTTTTCATGTCTTTTATAAGAGCGGATATTCCGGTTAGTTATACCCAGGGGTTTAATCCGCTTCCAAGGATGGAGATTCCTTCGCCGCTTACTCTGGGAATAAAAGCGGGAGCAGAAATCGCCTCAATAGAAACAGAGGTATATTTTGACGCGAAGTTGTTCAAAAAGAATCTCAACACTTTTCTTCCGGAAGGATTTGAAATACAGGAAGCCATGAATGTGTACATACCTTCGGGAGCAAAGAAGCATTCTCTTTCTTCATTCCTTTGGGGTTATGCCTATGCGGGACTGGACGGAAAGCCGGAATTGGTTAAGGCGAAAGATGAAAAACTCTACCGCGAATCCAGAATAGGTCCGGGCGGAAACGTATACGGTTTGGAACGCCTTGCCGTTCTCGCGGGAGCACCAAACGATTCCTCCGGTGTTTCTTTCTTTGAAAAATTCAGGAGCCTCTATCCGGAAAACTGAATCACCGGGTAATCGCGAAAGCTGTTTTTTGAACTGACAGAGTTTTGAAAATGGCTCTATGCCTTGCGATTTTTACTTTTTGCGGAAGACACTGGGCGTTTTATAATACTTTTACCAAAAAGAATAGCGAAGGCATCTCCCGCGTTTTCCACAAAATGAACATCAACCGCTTTTTTTATATCGTCGCTTAGCTCTTCCCAGTCTTCCCGGTTGTCCTCGGGAAGCAGCACTCCCTCCATGCCGTTTCTGATCGCCGCAAGGAGCTTTTCCTTAAGTCCGCCTATGGGAAGTATACGTCCCGTAAGGGTAAGCTCCCCGGTCATGGCAAAGCCTGATTTGGGAGGCTGGCTGCACAGGGTTGAAAGAAGCGAGGCGGCCAGTGTAATTCCGGCCGAAGGGCCGTCTTTGGGAATGGCGCCTTCGGGTACATGGATATGAAAATCAGTTTTTCCCATGTCCTTGACTTTAAGCATGTACATTTCCTGAACACTTCGCAGATACGTAATCGCAATCCTGGCGCTTTCTTTCATAACATCACCCAGGTTGCCGGTAATGGTATTTTCACCGCTGCCGTTAAAACGTATCGATTCGACCGGCAGCATGGTACCGCCTGTCTCTGTCCATGCAAGGCCGTAAGAAATCCCGATCTTCGCTTCCTTGAATACTACATCGTTTTTGTATTTGCGCCTTCCCAAAAGCTTTTCCAAATCCTGTTGACGTATGGTTTTTCTGAATGAATCAACCGGTTTGTCAGGATTTTTACCGTATTCCTTGTTTACCGCTTCTTTTGCGATTCTCCGTACACATCTGGCAATTTCTCGTTCCAGACTGCGCACTCCGGATTCCATTGTCCAGTGACGAATAATTTCCCGCACGGTTTCGTCTTTGAACACTATCTTTGCAACGGAAAGACCATTCTCCGCGAGCTCTTTCGGAACCAGGTATTTCTGCGCAATAGCCAGTTTTTCATTTTCCCCATAACCCGGTATTTCGATTATTTCCATCCTGTCAAGAAGAGCGTAGGGAATGGTATGAAGGGAATTGGCGGTGGTGATAAACAGTACTTTTGAAAGATCGTAAGGCACTTCCATGTAATGATCGGTGAACGTGGAATTCTGTTCCGGATCCAGAACTTCAAGAAGCGCTGCGGCGGGATCTCCCCTGAAATCGCTGGAAAGTTTGTCAATTTCGTCCAGAAGGAATACGGGGTTCATGGTTCCCGCCTTGCGCATGGACTGAATTATTCTGCCTGGGAGGGCTCCGACATAAGTCTTCCTGTGTCCGCGTATTTCAGCCTCATCCCTGACGCCGCCGAGGGAAATACGCACAAATCTGCGTCCAAGCGCCCTGGCTACAGATTTACCGAGGCTTGTCTTGCCGGTTCCCGGAGGGCCGATGAAGCAGAGTATGGGGCCCTTTACCCTCTGCGGGATGAGCTCCTGTTTTGCGGTCTCATCGGCGCAAAGCTCTTCCGGCTCCTTTGGGACGGCAGCCAGGGCGCTTAAAGCTCTCACGGCGATGAACTCGATTATCCTCTCCTTGGCTTTTTTCATCCCGTAATGATCTTCGTTGAGGATTTTCTCCGCTTCCGTCAGGTCATCGGAATCGGCCGAGTATTCGCTCCAGGGAAGATCGTTTATCCATTCAAGGTACCCCCTGAGTACACCGGCTTCGGGAGAAAACGGCTGGAGTTTTCTTAAGCGCGCAATTTCTTTGACAGCTTTGGCCAAAACCTCTTCGCCTGGATGGCGCTCGGCTATGCTCTTTTCCAGTTCCCCAAATTCATCTTCAGCCGTATCCTTTCCCAGTTCCTTATTGATTTCCTTAAGCTGCTCGTGGAGTATGTATTCCCTCTGGTGTTTATCCATGCGGCTTTTTACTTTTCCGGATATGTTTTTCTGGATTCCGAATATTTCGTTTTCCATCTCCAGGATTTCAAGGAGTTTTTCAAGCCTTTCAGCGGGCTCAACAATGCGAAGAAGATCGATTTTCTTTTCGAGTTTTACCGCAATGGCATTGCCAATGATATTTACAAGTTTTTCCGCATTCTCGGTTTTTTCGGCCGTGCTGATTATTTCAGTACCTATTTTTTTTGAAAATTCGGCGTATTGGGCAAAGGATTTTTGAACTACCCTCATCAGGGCGGCAATTTCCTGATCTGCGGCCGGATTGTCAGCGCCAGCGGAAGCTTTCACCGGCGTCACTTCGGAAAGTGTAGACTCACTTTTCGCGCCCAGGTTTTTTGTGCGCGGTACAAGCAGGGCACGGTATTCTCCCTGCAATACAACCCTGAAGGTACGGTCAGGCAGCCGCAGGTTCTGGATTATGCGCACTACGGTACCGGCATCCCAGGTTTCGCCGGTTTCAGAGTTCTTTTGACAAACCGCGAAAAGACGCATATCCCTTTTCAGCGCATCTTCCAGGGCCTGAATGCCGGATTTGTATGTTACATATACAGACAGTATGGTCTGCGGAAAAATCACCATTTCCCTTAAGGGAAGAAGCGGGTATTCTTCCGTCTCTGCTTTGCCGGCATTTTTTGAGCCGCCGAAAGGTCTCATGCCGGAAATTTATGCGCTTTTCTGCATAATATGGATCTCAGGAGCTTCGGATTTTATCACTGTATCTTTTGTAATAATCACATGCTTCTGCCCTTTTTTCATCGACGGGATTTCAAACATTATGTCGGTCATGAGCTTTTCCACTATGGCCCTCAGCCCTCTCGCGCCGGTTTTCTGCTTGATCGCCGTGTCGGCAATAGCGTCGATTGCATCCTCGGTAAATTCAAGTTTCACATCGTCGATTGCCAAAGAAGCAGTATATTGTTTTATGATCGCGTTTCTGGGTTCTGTAATGATTCGTTTAAGGTCATCCCGCTTTAATTCTTCGAGGCTGACTGTAATCGGAAGTCTGCCGATGAACTCCGGGATCATTCCAAAATGGATCAGATCGTCCGGGTGCAGGGAGTCGTATAGTTCTTTAAGGTTTTTGCCGGTTCTTTCCTTCGCGTCAACACCAAAGCCCATGGGATGCTGTACAACCCGGCGTTCGATGAGTTTTTCTAGCCCGACAAAAGCGCCGCCGCATATGAAAAGTATGTCCGTAGTGTCTATGCGTATCATCTCCTGATTCGGGTGTTTACGCCCTCCCTGGGGAGGAACCGCGGCGACGGTACCCTCGATTATCTTGAGAAGAGCCTGCTGTACCCCTTCGCCGGAAACATCTCTGGTAATGGATACGTTTTCTCCCTTTCTGGCGATTTTGTCTATTTCGTCAATGTATACAATGCCCCGTTCGGCCGCGGCAATGTTTCCTCCGGCATTCTGTATGAGTTTTAATAATATGTTCTCCACATCTTCACCTACATAGCCCGCTTCAGTAAGCGTTGTGGCGTCGACAATCGCGAAAGGAACCTTGAGTTTTTTGGCCAGGGTTTTTGCCAGCAGGGTCTTCCCGGTGCCTGTGGGACCAATAAGCAGCACATTTGATTTTTCAATTTCGACTTCATCATGCTCTTTGGAAGGATTGGCAATCCGTTTATAGTGATTGTAGACCGCAACGGAGAGGGCTTTTTTTGCCGCATCCTGACCTATGCAAAAGAGGTCCAGGTAATCTTTAATTTCTTTCGGCGTGGGAATGTCCCCGGTAAACTGGGTGGATAGCTCGTGATCTTCCTCGGCGAGGATCTTGCGGCAAACCTCGACACATTCATCGCATATATATACATCCCGCGGTCCCGCAATGAGCCGCCTGGCCATATCGGCGCTTTTTCCGCAAAAGGAACAGGCGCGTTCATAATCATTTTGTCCGTTACGAAGTTTTGCCATTTTTTCCCCTCACCAAGATCGAATCCGCAATACCGTAAGCAACCGCGTCTTCGGCAGACATATAAAAATCCCTTTCCATATCCCCCGCTATTAACGCCGGGTCTTTACCTGTATGCTTAGCAAAATAATTGATTGTAAGTTTTTTGAGCCTTATGATTTCTTTGGATTGTATTCCTATATCCTTGGCCTGTCCCTGAGCGCCGCCCCAGGGCTGATGTATAAGCACCCTTGAGGAGGGAAGCACATAGCGCTTTTCTTCTGTCCCCGCCGCAAGTATCAACGCAGCCATGCTGGCTGCCTGCCCCACACAGATTGTCTGGATCTGGCATTTCAGATATTGCATCGTATCGTAAACCGCGAGTCCGGCAGTTACAGAGCCGCCCGGTGAATTGATGTACAGGTTAACATCTTTTTCCGTATCCTGACCGTCAAGAAAGAGGAGCTGGGCTATAATTAAGTCAGCGCTGAGATCGTTTATTTCCCCATCCAGAAACACAATCCTGTCTTTCAGAAGCCGGGAATATATATCGTAGGAGCGCTCCCCCATGCCGGTTTGTTCCACCACAATCGGAACAAGGCTATTCATTTTTTCATTCATATATCAAATTTACCCATTATTTGCCATTAAATCCATAAAATTCTCTTTTTTACCCGGTTTTAAGGTATTTTTATCCAGAAGGATATCAAATAATTTTCGTTCCATGATATCCTCTTTCAAATAATCCCTAATCCGCTCGTCCTCGTAATACTTTTTATAATCCTCAATATCCGCATTGGCCTCCAATGCAAGTCTTTCAATTTCCTTTTCAGCTTCTTCATCCGAAGCTTCAAGTTTCAGCTCTTCCAAAAGGGTTTCCACGATTAATCTTGAATGAAGAGCCTTTGAAGCATCCGGTTTCCAGCTCTCGACAATGGCTTCAGCTTTTTCGTTGGAATTTCCCATGATCTTGTAAAGTCCGTTGGCGTCGGTGTTGAAGCGCCTGGCGAGATTCCTCCAGCGGGAATCCAGCTCCACCCTGAGCATGGATTCCGGAATTTCTACCGGTGTACTTTCCACCATTTTTTCCAAAAGCTTGCTTATCTTGATTTCACGCAGCCGGTATTCAAGGTCTTTATTTAAACGCTCCCGAATGCTGTTTTTTAGATCTTCCAGGGTTTTGAATTTTTCATCCACATCCTGCGCGAGGTCGTCGTCAAGGTCAGGGAGTTTCTTGATTTTAAGGGCATTCAGTTTCAATCTGAGTTTTTTGGTGGTTCCGGCAAGTTCTTTATCTTCAAAGTCCTCAGCGAAGGTAATGGAAAACTCTTTTGTCTCTTCCTTTTTCATTCCTATGACATAATCGTCAAATTTATAGATATTATACCCGGTTCCGATGGTGAAAGTAAAATCTTCCCTTTCAGTTTTTGGCAGAACTTCACCTGAATCTTTCAATTCGCAGTAATTTACCGTTGCAACATCTCCGGATGCAGCCGCTTCGCCGTCATTTTTATCGAGTACAATGGCATTACGCTCCCGAATAGTGTCAAGTTCCCTGGATAAATCATCATCGGAAATAGATACATCCGGGTATTCCGCTTCAAGCCCTTCCCATTTTTCTACTTTAACGCCGGGAAGCACGTCGTAAATCACGGAAAACTGAAGATCACTATCCAGATCCAGCTTTGGCTCTTCCTGAACCTGTGGAGTGGAATAGGGCAGGGGCCGGTTTTCCTTTGGAAAGCTTTCATCCTCAAAGATTCCCCCGACGGCTTTTTCTACGATTTTACCCAGAGCTTCACCTTTCAGGGCATCTCCGAACTTCCTGACCAGCACATCTTTCGGTACTTTTCCCTTCCTGAAACCGGGTATCTGAATAGTTTTTGTATAGTCTTTAAGGAGTTCATCGTATTCAGAACGGACATCTTCTTTTTTGACAGTAATACTCAGCTTTACGCTGGATTTCTCAAGCCGGGTAATTTCTTTCGCTACAGTCACTTAACTTCCTCTTCGTTCGGGCCGTTTCTTTCTCATGTTGCTCGTTTAAGATGCGAGAGAAGGGACTTGAACCCTTAAGCCGTTGGCACCAGATCCTAAGTCTGGCGTGTCTGCCAATTCCACCACTCTCGCCTGACCTGGTAACAGTCTTATAAAAGGTAATCCCAGTAGTTTTGAGTTTATCCAAGGCGGTGTCTTCTGTCAATGTAACTGGAGCTCACATATCAGTTGCTCAAAATAAAAAATTTGAATAAAATAGTAAAGACTATAAATTTAGATGATAACAAGGGATACTATAAGCCGTGCCTAACGTCCAGTCAGGTCCAAGTCAATATGTCCAAAAATTCGGAGAACAAACCATCGCCGGAAGCCCTTATGCCTTAAAGAAGCTGGGAATTGACCGGACACGCTGTTCCCTTAAAATCGAAGAGTATATTATCCTTTGCGTACCTTTTCAGCTTGGTTTCAAGCGTTCCATCTTTATGGCTTCACTTTCAAAGCAGGAGCTATTATTCTTCCATAATTACGCAAACAGTATTATAGGACTGTCCATATCTCTTAACCCTGACAATCGCCCGGAACCGGTTAAATTCTTTCTCAGATGTACCCTTTCATCCATTGGAAAAATGAAAGGCAGGGAAGACGTCGGCCTTTTTGTTGTGGATTACAAGACATTGCCTGATGAAATGACGCTGATGCTGGGTAATTACATGGAAGTCCAGGAACGGATAAAAAATCAGTATGATGACTACGGAAAAACCTTAATCAAAATAAATCAGGAAACTGCAAATACCATGGGTTACAACATGTTTTCAACCGTTACCGAACCCGGTAAAGAATCCCGGCGTATTCTGGTTTTAAGCATCAGCTCCCAATTTCTGGAATATGTCGAAGCCGAAGGCTCGCCTGTTCTGGAACCGAATACGCAAGTTTCCTTTCAGCTCTATTTCAAAAAGTACCGTATTTCAATAAACGGAAAAATAAGCGCTGCAGGTCCTCTTCCCCAGCGTTTGATCCGCAGCGTCGTCAATCTGGAATTCAATCCCGAACTTGTGGAAATAATCGACGCCTACTGGTACGGCATGAAGAAAAATGCGAAAAAATAGAGGCTTTTATGGCAGCAATAATCGAACCGCGAATTCTTAAAGGATTCAGGGACTTTTTACCACCGGCGGAAATTTGCCGGAGGAATCTTCTTGAAAAGATTGAAAGCTCTTTCAGGTTATACGGCTTCGTGCCTATAGACACACCGGCTTTGGAATACGCGGAAATTCTTCTTGGCAAAGGCGGAGGAGAAACGGAAAAACAAATCTATCGCTTTGAGGATAACGGGGGCAGGGATGTTGCCCTTCGATTTGACCTCACAGTCCCGTTTGCCCGGTTCCTTGCGGAGCACAGGGCGGAACTCACTTTTCCTTTCAAGCGCTACCATATCGCCAAGGTCTGGCGGGGCGAGAATACCCAGCGGGGGCGTTACCGCGAATTTACCCAGTGCGATTTTGATATAGTCGGAAGCGACTCTGCAGCGGCGGATTTTGAAATTCTCCACATGATGCGTAACGCCCTGTTGTCAATTTCCGGCGGAGACGTGATCATCCGGATTAACCACAGGGGAATCTTTAATCGCTTTTTATCAAGACTTTCCCTGACGGAAAAATCTGCTGACATTCTCAGAACCGTGGACAAGCTCACAAAAACTGGCGAAGAGAAAACCATGCAAAGTCTCTCCGAACTGGTTGGTGAAAGCAAGGCCGGAGAAATACTCAAGTTTATTGGGAGCAAAGGCGGCTTTGAAGAAACCCTGGCGGTATTGACCGAAGCCGCCGGGCTCTGTCCCGAAACTGAAAGGCTTAAATATTTATGGAAGTTCATGCTCGACTGCGGAATCCAGGATTCGTTTATACTTGACCCGTCAATTACACGGGGCCTTGATTACTATACCGGAGTGGTTTTTGAGTCTTTTCTTGCGGAGCTGCCTGACATAGGCTCGGTCTGTTCAGGCGGGCGCTACGATAACCTTGTGGGTCTTTATTCAAAAGACTCCATTCCCGGAGTAGGCGCAAGCATAGGCATAGACAGGCTTATTGCCGGCCTTGAAGCCATGGGCCGGCTTCAGACAGAAAAGTCATTCGCGGTAACAGGAATCGCGCATGTGGGAAACGCCGCTTCCGGAAGCTGTCAGGCCCTGGCGGATAAACTGCGGGAAAACGGAATTCCCTGCGAAGTCTTTCCGACGGAAGAGAAACTTGTCAAACAGTTTCAAACAGCGGAGAAAAAAGGCCTAATGTGGCTAATAATTCCGGACGCCAAGAAACCTCTCACAGCTCCCCTCACTTTGAGGAATCTTTCCAAAAGGGAGAGCCGGGAAGGTCTGACCATGGAAGAAATAATCAGGATTTTAAAAGACGCCTGAAACTTCTTACCACGCTTCAATAGCTTTTTTGAAAGCTTCTCCCGAAGCTGTTAGTATCTTCTCATCCACACAGTATGCGAAACGCAGCCAACCGGGCTTGCCGAAACCTGAACCGGGAACTCCAAGAATGAGAAATTTTTTCAGGTGATCAACAAAAGCCGCGTCGTTACCTGGCGCTCCTTCCTCTGCTTGTTTCCTTTTGGGAACCTTGCAGAAAAGGTAAAACGCCCCTTCCGGTTTGGTGTATTCAATTCCCGTTTCGTCAAGGATCTTCATAAACGCCGCGCGTCTTGCGGAGTAAACATCCACATCAACCCTGGCGAATGTAAGCTCCGCGACTATGCGCTGCATTAAAGCCGGGGCGTTTACAAAGCCGAGTATGCGGGTGGCGTATATAAAAGCTCCCAAAACATTTTGTTTGTCCTGTATCTCAGGGTTGACAGCTATGTAGCCGATCCTTTCGCCCGGGAGAGAAAGGCTCTTTGAATAGGAACTGACCACAATGGATTCAGGGTAGGCGGAAAGTATTGGCGGGACAACCGCACCGTCATAGACCAATTCCCGATACGGCTCGTCGGAAACAAGGTAAGGCATGCGGCCGCATTTACCGCCATGCTCCTTCAAAACTTCCGCCAGGCGGGCGATGGT
>Ga0209755_10003875_pt1 | contig 18261 bp, 22 predicted proteins | sample TergutCo191P1_FD_187301 | JGI IMG/M metagenome (GOLD analysis project Ga0209755, IMG submission 187301) | Cornitermes sp. P1 segment gut microbial communities from Petit-Saut dam, French Guiana - Co191P1 (SPAdes) (version 2) | ecosystem: Host-associated > Arthropoda: Insects > Digestive system...
AAAGTGCGGCTGCTGTTCCTTCCTCCGTACTCGCCGGACTACAACAGGATAGAGAAGACCTGGGCGAACATGAAACGTTTTTTGCGTGGCAACTTGGACAGATGCGTCTCGGTCGAATTCGCTGTTTCTGCGTACTTTGCTTTTTCAGGAATATAAGTTGATCTACTATATAGATCGTCAAAGGGCTTCCATAAGCACTCAATCCCATGATGGGGCCTGCATCGCTACCCCCGATTGAGTCTTTCCTTTTTTCCAGCCAAGATTCGTAATCCAGGCCGTCAGTTGGAAATGCGTTGCACTTCTCCAACAACGTTTTCATGCTCATGTAATCCTCTCCTTCATTCGTCAAAAGTTTCTATTTCCGCAACAGCGGTTATCTCAAACTCGTTTCCATGCAGGTGCCTGCCGAAATGCCGGATCGCTTCCTGCGTCGCCCGTTCGTCCGGCTCATCAGGCACATGAGAACCGTACTTTGGTATATCCACGTCAAATTCATAGTTGATGTGGAACGTGTACCTTAACATCACCTGCCCTGCCATAACTCCCCCCTTCGTCCGTTTGCTGCCGCGGATATTCCTATGTTTACGAATATCCATAAACACAGAATGCCCGTAACAAAACCCGAAAAAAACCAATCTACGCATTAGCCCCCGCCATCATCCTTGCGACTGATTAGCTGCTCTTCTATTTCATCAAGGCGGCGAGTCAGGGTTTCAACGGTTCTTTCGATGCGCTGTTTTTCGCGCATCAAGGTTACCGTTTCGTCTTCAGCATCCACGGGCTTTGCCGGGGCCGTGTTCTTCTTCGCCTGTACCACGCTTTTGCCGTCCCGCCCGGCGGAAAGAATCGCCGCCTTTTTGTCCTCGCCGCGCTGCTTCGCCGCCTCGGTCTGGATGTCCGCGCCGACCCCTTGATCCCCCATGACATATGCGGCGACCGCAACTTTCGCGGACTGCCTGCCGATTTGCGCCTTGCGCTCGATCATGTCCTCCGGACGGAGGCCATTCTTCTTGGACGATTCCTGAATGGCAATGAGAACCTTGCCGAGACGGCGTTTCAATTCCGCAATCTGCCGGTCTATGTCCTGCGCTTCCTTGACGAGCTTTTCAGTGTCCGCGTCGATGACGGGGCAATAAACGCCTTTTTCCTCGGCGACGTCCAGCAACCCGTGGAACGTCGCCCAGAACTCCTGGCTGTGGGATCGGGGGCTTTTATTTCCCCTTTCCGCAATCAGCACATGATGCGCGAGTTCGTGTATGGCCGTAATCATAAGAAGGGATTCGTTTTGATTGCCGTCTTTGTCAACGAAATTTTTGTTGTGGATGATAATCTCGCGGGCACCCACCTTGTACAGACCGTTCACCTTGCCGCTTTTCTTGCCCGAGAAAATCACGGCGTATCCCACCGACGATTCGTGGATGGCCTGTAGTTTTTCCTTTACCTGATCCTGGTTCATCATCGCTCCTTTAAAACGGAATATCCGGATCCTCGTCCGAGCCGCTTCCCGTCCGCTCAATGATTAGTTTTTCGGTGGCTTCGCCGTCTTCGATTGCACCTTTGACAACCCTGAAAAAGGAATCGCTGCGAATGGATAGCTCCCTACACGTTGTGCCGTCAAGATCTGTTTCCAACACCATGCCGCTATCAACGTTGGCAGTGTAAGAGAGGTTTTCATACCTCGCCCTAATGCTCCGGTGTAACTTCCTTAGGAGATCATTAGCCTTGATCATATGCTGCCGGCGTTCATCGAAAATGTTTTTTTCATCTTCGGTGAACTTAATTTTAAAATTAATCAACCGTCCCGCAGGGAGTGGCATGGACACGCTCCGCCTTTCGGGTCCGGACAGCGTTTCCGTCATGTCAACATACTTCGCTTCCGTGGCAATGACCTCAAAACCTTCGTATTTTTTCGCGAAATAATCGCGAACATTGCTCCCGCTGGTGCCGTCAGAGACTGAAACGGGCAGCGAATAAAGTTGCTGAAAATCTCCCCGTCGCGTCCTTTTCCCGACCTTTACAACAAAATTTTTCATTTTACGCCTCTCTTCCTGGTTTTCCGTGTCCTCGGAAAGCCAACGTCATTTTTCGACCAGCCCTTAACGGCAAGCCTTATCGCCATCAACACCAGGCCGACGGCCAAAATGCCAAGCAGCACCATTACTTTGCCCCGCCTGCACGCACATAGCGGGACACTGTCGCCGTCGCCGTTTTTACAAACGCGATTAGCGGATTCAATTTTCTGCGTTCGGCCCACTCGCGGACGCTAACGCAGACCCTGTAAATGCCTGCTCCCATTCTTCCCTCCCAACGCTAAAATTATTTTGCATCCGTTTTCCGCGGATACCCGCCGGGTTTTTAAGCCCGGCCTTTCCCCGTAAAAAAGTCCCTCTCATCCTCCCGTTCTTTCGGGCACGGCTTCGCCCTTTCCCGCTCAAGCGGGAATTCTTCGCCGGTCATGAAAGACCGTCGCAACCTTGCCGGACGAAACACGGTCAGGGTCTTGCGGTCAGGGTTTCGAAGTACCAAAAAAAAGGAAGCCAAACTTTTCGGGCCCGGCAGTGTGCGCTGCCATTTAGCCCTCAAAATTAGGCTTCCGTTTCGCCTTGCGCACACAAGGCTTTTACCCAAACACTTGCCCCAAAAACGGGCATGGTATGGGCTAATTATTTACAGGGGAAGGATTTAAGCGATTTGCGGCGTAACCTCTATCGGGTATTATGCATTTTTTGGAAACCGGCTTACCAACGTTATCATCCCCGACAGCGTTGCCTACATCGGCGTCGGGACATTTGCCGGTAACCAACTGGTCAACGTAACCATTCCCGGCAGCGTGGAACGCATTGGATACAGAGCGTTTTTCGACAACAGGCTCGCAAGCGTTGTCATTGCATATGGCGTAACGTACATTGAGGACTGGGCGTTTTCCAACTTACTGCAGGTTATTGCTCGGTTCGTTATTCCTCCCGCAATGGAGGCGGCCAGGATGGATGCACTCATGTACAGGGTTCCCGCACAGTACCGGGGCAGAATCAGAGCCGCCTACCGCCTGTACGACTTGGACAATCTTCTTCCCGCCGACGATCCGGCGGAACTGGTAAACAGGTTTCCGGAACTGGAACACACGAACATCTGGGTTCTACAGGATAGGCCGGCATTCCTACTGGAACAGATTGGGGGATTTCTGGCAGCCGCCGGTTACACATACGGGGAATGGCTTGCGGACTTCGCCAGGTTTTCTGTGGCGTTTGGTCAAAATCAAATTGCGGACGTTTCCATTCCCGGCAGCGTAACCCGCATCGGGACCGGCGCGTTTGCCGGCAACTGGCTTACCAACGTTGTCATTCCGGGCAGCGTTGCCGAAATAGGGAACAGGGCGTTTGCAAACAACCAACTGACCGCCGTAACCGTTCCGTTCGCCACCCTGGCGGCGGCGGATCAGCGTTGGGGCGGCAGCGGCTGGAGGGACGGCATACCCGCCAACGTTGCCTGGATTTTCGCGCCGTAAAAACCGCTCCGGGAAGGGTGCCGGCGGCAGGGAGTTTCCGTTTCGCGCGCCCTTGCCCATTCGCCTACGTCGCGGTGCAGCTTTACGCCAAACGAACCGGGCTTGCCGCGGAGCTTCAGGCTCTCCGGCGGAACCGGCAACGCCGCAAATCCCCCGGATCGGGGGCATCCACAAACCGGAATACCGGATATGCTGAAGGCATGAAACCTACCGTCTTTTTAATCGCCCAGGTCGCGTTGGTTTCCGGTTTTTACGGATGCGAAAACGGCGAACCGGAGGCGCGGAACGCCGCCGCCGGCACACGCCAAAATCTTTCGCGTCCCATTTTCGCTCTCCTTCCTTGAACAACTATACCGCTTTCACTGGACAACCGTCTCCTTGACGCCGTGCGCCCCCGGGCTGTCCCGGATGAACCGATACGCCGTCACGGGGTATCCGCCCACGCGAAGATGGTCGCCGCTTTTTTGGGATTTCGTTTGCCGGCTTGAGCGCCTTGTTCTCCTTGCGAAGCTTCCCACAGACAAGGAGCTTTTTCTTCAGGAATTTACCAAACGCCGGGCCGGCTCCAATCTGAAAACCGGTTCCGGTGCGGTGTTCGAAGTGCAACCGGAAGAGTCTACTCCCCGATAATTTTGACCAGAACGCGCTTGCGGCGCTGTCCGTCGAACTCGCCGTAAAAAATCTGCTCCCAGGGGCCAAGGTGGAGCTTGCCTTCGGTAACGGCCACCACGACTTCCCTTCCCATGATTTGCCGCTTGAGGTGCGCGTCGGCGTTGATTTCGCCGGTGTTGTGCCGGTAGGAGGAAACCGGTTCGTGGGGTGCCAGCTTTTCCAGCCAAACGTCGAAGTCGTGGTGAAGCCCGGATTCGTCGTCGTTGACAAAAACGCTGGCGGTAATGTGCATGGCGTTTACCAGGCACAGGCCCTCCCGTATTCCGGACTCCAGAAGCAGACCTTCCACCTGATTCGTGATGTTCACAAACTCGCGGACGTTTCTCGTGTTGAACCAAAATTCCCTGGTGATCGATTTCATGGATTTACCCCCGCCGGTTTCGCGCCCGGTTCCTATTCTTCCTCCAGACCGAGCGCCTCGTTTGTGTCTTCCCGGTCGGGCGTTTCCTCCGGAGCGGAATTCGCCACAGAGGCCGCGGCTTTTTTCGCTTTCCGGGGTCTGGATCTGGACACGAAACGCGGACGACGGTAGCTGCGGGCCACGTACCCCACAAGGGACAGGTAAAGAACCAGCACTATGGTCACGCCGATTACCTGCCACGAGGTTAGGACATAAAACAGTACGCTTGCGACTTCTTCCGAAAACATCTCTGTCTTATAATCGGCATGTTGGCGGGAAATCTCAAGGAAGGAAGCGCCGCAAGTTACTCCGCGTCCTTCCCGCTTGAAAAATACTGCCGCCAGACCCGCTCCATTCCGGAAAGCCCGCTTTCCCTGTTGAGGAGGTTTTTCACGTAGGTTCCCCACTTGAGGTTGTCGCAGAAAAAGCCGAAAAACCGGCGCGCCCTTGAAACGTGGAAATCCGGCGGCTGCCAACGCGCCAGCAGTTCCAGAAACTGCAGACCCGTTTCCTCTATCTCGGGGACTGGGGAAGGATCCGCCCCCTCTATTCGAGCCAGGGTGTTTCGTGCTTGAGCGAAAATCCACGGTTGACGGACTGCCGCCCTGCCGACCATCACCGCGTCGCAGGGGCCGGAGGTGCGGCGGATTAGGCCGGCTGCGTCGGTTACGTCGCCGTTTCCCGCAACGGGAATGCTCAGTTCCCTTTGCAGGGCCCCCACGTAGTCCCACCGGGCCAGGCGCTTGAACTTTTCCTTTGCAGTGCGGGGGTGCAGCGTGATTAAATCCACGCCGGCGGATTCCAGTCTGCGGCAAAACTTAACCAAGTACTCAAAATCGTCGGTAAACCCTATTCGAAGTTTTACGCTGAGGCGCTTTTTCGTTTCCGGCCTAACGCACCCCACCAGTTCCGCGGCCCGGTCCGCCGAGGCCATCCACGCTATTCCGCCCCCGGCCTTGCGAATTAACGGTGCGCAGCATCCCATGTTCAGGTCGATTCCGGCGCACTCGAATTTTTCCAGCGTCGCGGCGGCTTTCGCAATCTGTTCCGCGTCGGAACCGACGATTTGGTAAACCAGTTTCCGGGGACAGGGGCCGTTATCGATATACCATTTTTCGTAAGGACCGCCACTTAGTAGCCCGGCGGCACTGATCATCTCGGAGAAGTACTCGTCGCAACCACCGAATTCTTCCAATAATTCGCGTAAAGCCCTATGCCCCAGTTCCGCCATCGGAGCCAGAAGGAAGGCCGCTTCAATTTTGTCCGTAATTTCCGTTTCCCCTCTTGACTTCTTGTATTGTAGCACATATAATCATAAATATATATGAGAGGAGCGTCTGCATGATAGCAAAGAGCGATATACCCAGCATTAACGAGAAAGCGGCCGAGGGCATCAAACCGGAAGGCACCCCGTACAGGGTTCTCGTGGTTGACGATTCCATGTTTATTGCCAAACAGCTAGGCCAGATTTTTTCTTCCGAAGGGTTTGAAGTTGTGGCAACCGCCGCGGACGGATCCCAGGGGCTTGAAAAGTACAAGGAAATGCATCCGAACATCGACCTGGTTACCATGGACATTACGATGCCGGTTATGGACGGAGTTTCCGCACTCGAGAAAATTCTTGAGTTTGACAAAGAGGCCAGTGTAATTATGGTCAGCGCGCTTGGTAAAGAGGACGTGGTAAAAAAATGCCTCCTTATGGGAGCGAAAAGCTACATCGTCAAGCCGCTTGATCGTAAAAAAGTACTTGAACGCGTGGTTTCGGTACTTAAACGATAAGCCTTTTCGCGATATTTCAGACCCAGGCTTAACGCCTTTCCCCGGTTGCCAAGGCAAAAAGGGGTTGTACAAAGCCGCCAAAAGCGGCCTGTCCAACCCCGTCTTTGCTGTTACTGGAAAGGCGTTTAAGCGTGAAAATTCTCAGTGTTTCGCCCGGTGTTTTAACGAACTTACCCTGTTGTGATATGGGCGCGTTCCGCTGTTCGACGAGCAAATCATCTCGATGCACGGCTGCGGAATGGCCGATCGCGAGATAGAGGGCCATCTCTAGGAAGTCGTCCCAGCGGGAAAAATACCTGCGCCGTATCAGTACCCGCAGGGCCTCGAAAAACGCCACCCTCGCGGAAAAAACGGAATACGTCAGTTGGTATTCAAGATTGCAGTATTCGAGTATCGTGTGGAACTGTAGGACAGGCTCTCGCCCCGAACTGCGTCAAGACCCGCAAGCAGAAGACCGGCTCTAAACTTCGGCTGTCAAGAATCATGTTCGGATGTCTGCCGGATTGCCGGAAGCTCGTTCATGTCTTGATCTCAGCAGAAAATTGATTTTCGTGATTTCGGCAGGCCGCCTATATCCAAACCTTAGCGAATGCGCTATAATACCCTCTATGCATGTCAATGATCCCAGAGTAAAGGAAAACCTTAATGAGCTGGCCGATCTTCTGGCCAGGGTGGAAGACCGGGAGTTTATCGCGGACTTTCTGCACTGTCTGCTGACTCCGGCGGAAGTGGCGGACGTGGCCTCGCGCTGGGCGCTGGTTAAAGCGCTGAAACGGAAAGTCCCCCACCGGGAAATCGCGAAGGACTTTGGTATTTCCCTGTGCAAGATTACCAGGGGCTCGCGAGTGCTGAAGAGGCCGGATTCGGCGTTTTCCAGGCACTTTTCGGCGGAAGAACAGCAGGGGCAGTAGGACAGGTGTCGCTCCAGGAAGAAAACGTGTTTCTGCCGGCGGAACGTTACGGCTACGACTTCGTCCCTCGGGCGCTTTTGCCGCCCGGAAAGGACGAGTACCGGCTTCGTAACCCGGGGCGGGAAAACAAAAACCGGCGGAAACTACGTTCGGAGGAAATCGACGTTCTCATACGGCACGGCAACTACTGCTGGGACTGGAGCAGCCTTCTTGTCAGCGATCCGTTTGACCCCGGCCTGATTCGCGGCTCCACTTTCCACGGGCTGGTTAGGCTGGGAACGCTGCGGAACGTTCTGCTGAAGCACCACGACTTTTGCGTGCCCGCCGGGATACGCAACAGCACGATTATCTCCTGCGACATAGGCGACGACGTTTCAATCCAGGACTGCTCGTATGTTTCGCACTACGTTATCGGCGGGGGCTGCATACTTTCCTGCATAAACGAAATGCAGACCACCAACCACGCGAAATTCGGCAACGGCGTGGTAATGGACGGCGAGAACGAGGACGTCCGGGTCTGGATAGACGTAATGAACGAGGCCGGAGGGCGTTCCATACTTCCGTTCGAAGACATGATACCCGCCGACGCGTTCCTCTGGGCCGGATACCGCGACGACACCGCGCTGACCGACAAGCTTACGGAAATAACCCAGAAAGGTTACGGCGGGCCGCTTGGCAGATACGGAAGCGTCGGCGATCGGACGGTAATCAAAAGCTGCACCATCATCAAGGACACTGCGGTGGGCAAGCACGCCTACATCAAAGGGGCGAACAAGCTGAAAAACCTGACGGTGCTTTCCTCGAAGGAGGAACCCACGCAAATCGGCGAGGGGGTGGAACTGGTAAACGGCATTGTGGGTTACGGCAGCCGCGTTTTTTACGGCTCCAAGGCGGTGCGTTTCGTCATAGGTCGGAACTGCAACCTGAAATACGGGGCACGGCTGATCCACTCGGTGATTGGGGACAACTCCACCGTGTCCTGCTGCGAGATTCTAAACAACCTGATTTTCCCCATGCACGAACAGCACCACAACAACTCGTTTTTAATCGCGAGCCTTGTCGGGGGAATGTCCAACATGGCGGCGGCGGCCACGATAGGCAGCAACCACAACAGTCGGGCCAACGACGGCGAAATTCGCGCCAAACGCGGGTTCTGGCCCGGGCTTGCCGTTTCGCTGAAACACTCAAGCTGTTTCGCGTCGTTCGTTCTTATCGCAAAGGGGGAATACCCGGCGGAGCTTAACGTTCCGCTGCCGTTTTCGCTGGTGAACAACAACATACACGAAAACAGGCTGGAACTGATGCCGGCCTATTACTGGGTTCACAATCTGTACGCGCTGGAGCGGAATTCCTGGAAGGTGCGCAACCGCGACCGCCGCAAAATCAGGGTTCAAAACATAGAAACGGACTATCTTGCCCCGGACACGGCGGAGGAAATTATTTTCGCCGTCGAGTGGATGGAAAACTGGTTTGGAAAAATGGATTTCTCGACGGAAAACAGGTTCGGCAAGGCGGATTTTTCGCCGGACGTAGCGGAGGGCACCGGCGGCATGCCCCACGTTCGCTTTATCTCCTGCCGCGGTCTGGAACGCAGCAAGCGCGGGCAGGTTCTTATTCGGCCGTTTGAGGGCATCGCCGCCTACCGCCAGATGCTGCGCTGGTACGCGGTAAAAACCGTCGCGTTTTTCCTTGACGAAAGGCCGGAACTGGACCACCCGGGGCTGGCGGCGCTGCTTGGCTCCGGCGCCGGCCCGGGGAACGCCGACGAAAACGCGGGCCGCGCCGGGGAGCGCGTCAGGGACTGGGTAAACATGGGCGGGCAGATTGTGCCGACCTTCCGCGTGGACGAACTGCGCCGGGAAATAGGCGAAGGAAAGCACGAAAGCTGGGAGGCGATACACCGGGTTTACGGGCAATGGCAGGAAGCGTATCCCCTGGACAGGGCGCGCCACGCCTGGGCGGTGCTTTCCATGCTGCACGAAACCGGAGCGGGGGGAACCGCGCCGCCGGACGCCGGGACGCTGAAACGCGAGCTTGCCGCCTCGGTTGAAACGCGCCGCCTGATAACCAACCGCGTATACGAAACCAGGGCAAAGGACTTTCGCAACACCTTCAAGAAGGCGACCTTCCGGAATCCGGAGGAAATGGAACGCGTTCTGGGGCTGCCGGCCAACGACGCTTTTGTGCAATACTCCCAGGAGGAAGGGCGGCGTTACGAAAATATGGTCGCAAAAATCATGGAGCGTCTGTAAAGTGCCGATATGATAAGTATGGACAACGCCGGCTTTGAGGACACCATCTTTCTTCTCACCATACGTATCAAGATGGTGCGCGATACCATGCGCCTTAACCCGCTGGCGGAGATGTTCATGGAACGCTGCCTTGACGACATTGCGTTCATAGACCACATTCTGGCCGTTCTTGCCCGGCAGGTAACGGCGGACGGCGAACAGGACGAGGCGGCCACCGCCGCGAACAGCGTTCTGGATTACGCCTCCGATACCGAGTGGCAGTTCAGCCAGCTTCTTACGGAGTTTCTGCTTGAGTCGAACGTTTTTTCGGCGCAGGCTTCACCGCAGACCCGCGAAAAAATCGTTACGCTGCGCAACGTCAGCAACGCCCGCAGGAAAATCTTCGAAAAGTTCGTTACCTCGGTACACGTTGATTTCGTGGAACCGGTGGTAAGTTCGGCGGAACTTTCCATTCTGCTGGGAGGCAACTGAAACGGCACGGGACGTACCGCACGGAAGCACCCTGCGGATCACCGGAGGAACGCTGTGCGGCAGACGCATACGGGTTCCGGGCGGGATTATCAGGCCCAGCATGGACCAGATGCGGGAATCGGTGTTTGCCTGCCTTGGAGATCTTTCCGGGCGTTCATTTCTGGACGTTTTTTCCGGTTCCGGTATTATCGCCCTGGAAGCGGCTTCCAGAGGGGCCGGCTACATAGAGGCCGTGGAAAACGATCCGGGCAAGCGGAGGAAGCTTCTGGCCAACGTTTCCATATCGCCGGTCAGGATAAACTGCCGTTTTATGAGCGCGGAACTGTACGTGCTTAGGGCGAAACGGGCTTTCGACTGCGTTTTTCTGGATCCGCCGTTTCCCTACAGATTCAAGTGGGAACTGCTGTCGCGTATCGCCGCTTCCGGTTTAACTTCTGATGAAAGCGTGATTTTGATGCACCGCCCAAGGGAGGAATGTTTGACGGAGGAAGACGCCGCCCTGCTTTCCGCTTTGAGGAAAACGGAGTCCCGCGAGTACGGACGCTCGGTGGTCGATTTTTTCATGCTAAAAGCGCGGGATTAGCGAAAAAGCGGCCCGGGCTAATTGTTTTTTTTGACGGCAGATAGTAGACTTCTACCAACAGACAGGCTGTGGGCCGTATGATGGATGTTGCGAAAGTAAACTGATGGAATAAAGTTGCGCCATGGATTTTAAAAAGGTGTTCGGCAAGTTCGGAAACACGAATGCGTTTGTCAAAACCACCGTCCCTCCAAACATTACCAGCGCCCAGAAAGTGGCGCTGAACCGTCGCGGCAACGTTCTCATTAACTCCGGGGACGTTGAGGGCGCGCGCAGAATATTCGAAACCACGGGCTATTCCGACGGCCTTTCCAGGGTGGGGGACTACTACAAATCGCAGAACCGGCTTGTGGATGCCCTAAGAATGTACTGGATGGCTCCGGATCGCGTCAAATGCGAACCCCTGTTTATGCAAATTGCCGGGATTATGCGGAATCTGATTCGCGAGGAAGAGGGACACGATAATGAATGATTTAGAGCAAAACGACAAACAGCAAGAACCGCAAGAGATGCAAGACCAAAACGCAGCGCCGCCTGACGCGTCCAACTCGCTGGAAATTTCCGTGGTTTCGAAAACCGGCTACAGACTGCTTAGGGAAAACAAAATCAAAGAGGCCGTCGCCTGCTTCACCAGCATTCTTAAAATCGACGATAACAACAACTACGCGCTGGTGGGAATGGGCGACGCCGCCCGGAAACAGGGCGAGTGCCACGAAGCGTCCGCCTACTACCGGCGCTGTCTGGAGCATCACCCCGGAAACAGTTACGCGCTTTTCGGTCTGGCCGACTGCTACAAAACGCTCAACGAATACGAAAAAGCCATAGAAATCTGGGAACAGTACCTGACGCACGACAACAGGAACATAACCGTTCTTACCCGCGTGGCCAACGCCTACCGCAAAGTCCGCGATTTTAAAAACTCGAAGGCGATTTACCTGCGCGTTCTGGAAATGGAAGCCGACAACCATTACGCAATCATCGGGCTGGGGCATCTGCACTACGACTTCAAGGAATACGAGGAAGCCCTGGTCTACTGGGACAGAATGCTGCAGCTCAACCCCAAAAACGTGGACATACGGGTGCTGACCTCAATCGGGAACTGCCACCGGAAGCTGAAAACCTTTGGCGACGGCATTCCTTTTTTTGAAAAAGTGCTTCGCAAGGAACCGGACAACTTTTACGCGTCCTTTGGCCTTGCCGACTGCTACCGGGGACTGAACCGGCAGGACTGCGCCCTTGAGTACTGGAACCGCATTCTGAACAACGATCCCAGAAACAAGGTAATTCTAACCCGCGCCGGCGACGCGTACCGGGGCATGGGCGATTTCGAAAAGGCGCAGGACTACTACGAACGCGCCCTGAACATCGAATTCGACATATACGCGGTTCTGGGCCTGGCCCTAATCGCCAAAGTCCAGAAAAAGTACAGCGACGCGGTGGTGTCGCTCCGAAGGCTCATTCAGCAGGACTCCAAAAACTACCGCATCTTCATTGAGCTTGCGGACTGTCTGCTGAAAATGGGCGAGAGGCGCAAGGCGGTAGAGGTTCTGGAGGACTTCCAGCGTCTGGGAATCCGCAACGTTCAAATTTCCGAAATGCTCGACAAGATATAAAAACGGACGATGGAAAGTGAAATCCCGGTTCTAAGCGGAATGACTCCGGAGGAGCTGGCGGAGCTGTTTTCGCCCCGGCCGCGTTTCCGGGCAACGCAGGTTTTCAAGTGGATAGCCTCCGGAGTTTCCTCTTTCGACGAAATGGGCAATCTGCCGCTGGTTTTGCGCCGGGAATTCGCCCGGCGTTACCTTCCGCGTCCGAGGACCGCCGTAACCAGGCACTTCGGCAACGACGGCACGGTAAAACTCGCCGTGGAATTCGCCGACGGGGTTTGCGTGGAAGCGGTACTTCTTAGCGACACCTCCGCGCGGAATACCGCCGGGCCGGCCGCCGCAAGGTTCACGGCCTGCGTTTCCACCCAGGCCGGCTGCCCCGCCGGTTGCGTTTTCTGCAAAACCGGCAGCATGGGGTTTGCGCGCAACCTGACTTCCGCCGAAATTGTGGAGCAGCTTTTTCTTCTTGGAATACCCGAAACGGAACCCAGAGAGCGGTCTGCCGAAAACCGGAGTCCGGCGCGGGCGGTTCCGGTTTCAAACATCGTGATTATGGGCATGGGCGAACCGCTTCTGAACCTGGAGCAGTTACGCAAGGCGCTTGCCGTCATAAGCGACGAGCGCGGCCTGAATTTTTCCCGCAGGCGCATAACCGTTTCCACCTGCGGCATTACCGCCGGCATTACCGACCTTGCCGAAAACGGCCCCGGCGTGCGTCTGGCCCTTTCGCTGACCACGGCGGACGAGGAACTCAGACGGAGGCTCATGCCGTTTACCGCCGGCCAGCCCCTGGACGAAGTCAAAGCCGCCCTGCGCTATTTCCAGGAGCGCGGCGGCGGAAGAATAACCCTGGAGGCCGTACTTCTGGGCGGCATCAACACCCGGGGCAGGGACGCGCAGACCATGGCGAAGTTCGCCCGGGGTTTGGACGCGACGGTGAACCTTATCCCCTGGAACCCGGTAAAGGGCCTGGAATTTGAGGGCAAACCCCTGCTGGAACCGTCCGCGACGGAAGTCGAATCCTTTACGCAATCCCTGAAAGCCTTGGGCCTGAACGTTACCCGCCGTTTTCGCAGAGGCCGCGGTGTTATGGGAGCCTGCGGGCAACTGGGGGGCACGCCGGTTGGCTAGCGGAAACGGCGGTTTCCTTCTGTAAACCAGATATCGTTAAACCTCGGAATGTCGTCAAACCATACTTGGGGAGATGCTTAAGCAAATCGCCGTCTTCCGTAATGGCTCGGCAAAACCGGCGGTTCGCGTTTGGAATCACCGCATGGCTTCCGCCGCGGTACGGGCCTGCGAGACGTTGGCGTAAACGTTTACAAACTCCTCGCGAATCCAGCCCGCGGTTTCCCCTTCGATTAGAAGCCAGGATACGTTTCTGTTCCCGTCCCGGATTAGCCGCCGTTCGTGGATGCGAACCACAGTTCCACGCCGGGCGTGTCCCGCTGCGGGGCTGTCTTCCGCCGGTTCCATGCTTAGGCGCGTGTACAAAACGTAAATTACCGCGTAACCCACGTACTCCTGCGACAACAGGGCGGTTTCCGGCGGAAGTATCAGGACTTCGTTTCTTCTGCCGGAACAGGCGGCAACAAACAGCAGAATAAAACCGGCGCAACAAGCCTGAACCGCGATATATCTGATTTTTGTTTTCATACGGTTAAAAGATACGCCCGCAACGCCGGAAGCAGACGCCAATCGGAATCGACAAAACTGCCGGCGTCAATTTTGTCCGGGGCGGCCCACCGCCATTCAGTATGATCCGTCATTCGAAAGTTAAGGGATCCGAAAAAAACCCGGTACGCTTTAAGCAAAAACACCTTCCCATTGTTGGAAAACTCCGCGCCGGCCAGCAGAGCGCCAACCTCTACCGTAACGCCGAATTCCTCAAGGTATTCCCTTTTTAGGGCTTCGCGGTCGTTTTCCAGTTCCTTGACCTTGCCTCCGGGGAATTCCCATTTTTCCCCCAGACTGCCCCCCGGTTTCCGGCGGGCTATAAAAAACCGCCCTTCGTTTATGGCAATACCCGCAACGGAACGCGCCGGCGGCTGTAAAACACCTGCCACTGGTAAAACACTTGCCGTTTTACAGGAACAGCGCGCGCGGCACCAGAAAATGCAGCGCCGCGACCACCATACAGACAAACCCTATCGGTTTCCGGTGCTGAAGCAACACGCTGCCGATGCGATCCAGTTTTCCGGTGCCACCGTTACGGGAACCGTTATCGCTGTAGAAACCGTACAGCAGCATAAAACCCGCGATAACACCCATCGCCGCCGGAAGCAGATCCCCCAAAATGGGCACCCTTACGGGCAGAAGGAGCTTTAAAAAACCAGTTATAATCGACACTATGCCGATAATTAATCGAAACCCGCCACCAAAAGCCGACGATCTCAACCCGTCCTCCCCGGATTCGCTTTCATAAGCATCCCCGTACACGAACAGGTACCCGATTATTCCGTTGCACAGTATCGACAGAAAATAGAGTTGTAACATTCTCTAACCCTACTAAACTATAGTCCTAAACCGGCGTTTAGTCAATGGCGCGGCACGAATTGGCAGGGCAACAGCATTTGCCAATAACAAGGGATCGCGCCGCCCGGTCAAGAGCGCCAGGCGCCGCTTTCGTTCAACCCCTTTGTATAGCGTTCGTGGCCTCTGTAAGCATCTGAATATTACGTTTGTTCTCATTCATCACGTCCTCTATAATCCGTATCGATTCGGCTATCGACTTTTCGTTCTTTACCTGGGCATTCACCATCTCGGAAACCTGTTTGAAAAACTGATGCATTTTTGACAGAGACGCAATAACCTCTTCATTTTCCAGTTGCTCAGTTTCCGCCATTTCTTGAATCTGATTCGTACCGGTCAACAGAGCGGTCATGCCCGATCTTATAGTTTCCGATTCCCTTTGTTGTTTTTTCATGTTTCCCGTAATACCGTCAATCATTTCGGACGACTTTCCGGAATTTTCGATAATGGTAAGAAGCCGCCGAGTTACTCGATTGGATAGCTCAATACCATCTTTGACGCTGTCCATCATGCTTTTTATGTTGGTAAAACTTTCCGTCAAGGTAGTTTTGGACTTTTCCGCAAGCTGTCGAATTTCCACCGCCACAACGGAAAACCCCTTCCCCGCATTCCCCGCACGGGCGGCCTCGATAGAAGCATTGAACGAGAGCATATTGGTTTGCCCGGAAATGTCGTCTATCGATTTAAGCATCGTGCTCAAAAAAGCGGAATTCTCGGAAATAAGTTCCATGTTTTTCCTAGACCCCAAAATGAGATCCTTGCTCTCAACCGCGAGAGACGCCAGGTGCTTCGCGTAATCGTTTGTCGTAACGGAATCGTCGGTCATCAGATTTATGTCGTGGTTCATGTTGTTGATTATCCCGTTTGTTTGTTCAACAATCGAAATCTGGTCTCCTATAGCTTTGGGAATCTTGTCAGCAAAATCCCTCACCCTTTCGGAAACTTTTGTTATCATCTCATTGATAATTTTAAATTGCGACAGGATGGTTTCGTCTATCCGTTTATTGCCGTGCGTATATTCGGTCATGATGCCGATTGTATTGGCAATGCTTGCGTCCAGCTTTTGGTTTGAATTGCCAGAGTTTTTGATGACCTTCACAATGTTATCAAGAAGCAGATTAAGCGACCGGTTTTTTTCGTCTATTTCTTTGGAAAATTTTATCGACTGTTTGTGCAGGACACTTTCGTCATACACCAGAATTCCATAAATGGCGATTACAAGAATCAGAAAAGCATACGGCGCGTACCAGAACAACGGTTCCCTGCCCGCGTTCAACACCATCATATCACGCAAACTGGCCACGGCAACTATAAGCGTGGAAATCAGCAGCGGAATGCTCTTCAAGTTTTTCCGCAACACGATTGCGGCAATAGGAATACCGATGCAGAACAACAAGATCGGCGCAAAATAGACAAAATTCATAATCGCAAAAGCCGCACTGACCGCTTCCTTGTTTGGCTGGAAAGCCACAAATGCCGCAGACACGATGCTAAATATTGTAATCCCGGTTGCAATATATTTTTTGTGCCTGGCAAACAGTCCCGTCGTTTCAATGAGAAACAGAGAATAGAAGCCAAGAGACAGCAACTGAAAACAGCGTGTTATTTTTACAAGCAGGGTATAATGGTTTGAATCAAACGAAAACCCCACGTTAGAATACGCAAGCGCAAATGACATTGAAAATAGCGCGAAAAAGATATACCGTGGATCCTTGGCCCCCTTGGAAATAAATGCAAAGAAATGGTACAGCGCGATAAGCATGGCCACAAACTGCGCCGCCATCACCAGGTAAACACTTAAGAGATTTTTGAAAAAAACCCTTGCCGCATTGTATCTATATTCCGCTATTGATAATGCCGGCAATGGCCTGGATTCATATTCCGGAAATACTTCAATGACAAGAAAGTTTTCTCTGCTAAAATCGATTAAACCCAGGCTAAGCGGCACATGAACCGCCGTCGTCTGGCCTGTTGAATAAGCCCCGTCCGTTTCAAGCCTTAGGCCTTTTCTGTAAATAATAATGTCGTTGATACGAATTATTACGGGCATGGCAAAACGGTCGATATACAGGGAAATGTTTCTATCCGCAAAGTAGTCCGATATGGTAAAGTAAGTTTTGAACACATGATAGTTGTCGCCGCTTACCGTGTTACGGAGTCTTTCCCCATGATAAGGCACAAAGCCGGGTACGTCAAAATTATTCGCAAGCATCTGCTCCCTATCGGAAGTCCTGCCCGAAAAAATAAGAAAATTTCCCATATCCAGCCTGGTCATACCGGGAGCAAAATTATTTGAGGCAAAAATCTGCGGGGTTATCACAATCAAAAAGGCAAACGCAGCTATACATTTACGATATATCATTTCGCTCCTCTCAGTTTCGACATCCGTCCGTATTGGTCTTTAGCCGCTTTAGTAAACATAACTAAGCGATCTTACCAAATTGAAACATATCCGGCGCAACATGGTCAAGGGCCGAACGCGTTTGAAAAACCGGATGGCGGAAACCGGAGGCTGTTTACGGCGAATTCCGCCGTAGAATCCATGCCGTAAATGCCCATTTCGTTATACGAGGAAACCCCGCGCCCATCACGAACAGCAGCTTTTCTCCCCAGCCTTACCCTCGCAACATCCCCCAAAACCTTGATCTCCAGCCGCATCAACCAACAAGGAAACATCGCCCCCACCCCTGAACCGCAAAACGTTGACCATGAAAATATTCAGCTTGTTCACGATATTCGGCGGCAAGAGATTCCCGTCAGCCTCCACCGACAGAATCGGGTAGTTGCGCTCCCGAGCCCAAGGGGTGAACAGACCCTCGATCACCCGCCCGATAAGGCAGGCGAAGGGGCCGATGTTCACGATGGCCGAATACCCCGCGTCCATCGCCGCCGCCGCCGAGCCGGACGACACCGCGATCTCCGAGTTCAGTTCAAGGTTCAAAAAATGCTCCTGCGTGTACTTCATGATCACCTTCATGTCGTGGGGAGTGTCCGGAATAAGCCCGGTGGGACCGAGAATCGAAAGCACCTTTTTCTCGACCGAGTGCTTCCACCACATCTCCAGTTCCAGCTTCTTCAGCCGCCGCCAGGGTTCGGACAGAACCCGCGTGGTCTTTGACCGATTATGTAAACATTGTTAAGCGACCCTATCCGATTTAAACACATCCGGTGCGACAAAGTCAATAGCCGAATGCGCGCGAACGCGGTTGTAATATGTCTCGATGTACATGAACACTGACCGCCGCACCTCCGCCGCCGAGCACCGCCCGTCAAGACCCTCAAGCTCCCGCTTCAGCGTCGCGAAAAAGGATTCCGCGCACGCGTTGTCCCAGCACTCGCCCTTGCGGCTCATGCTTTGGCGGACGTCGGGGCAGCCCGCCCGCAACGCCTCGCGGAAGGCATGCGAACAGTACTGCGAGCCCCTGTCCGAATGGAATATCAGCCCGGGAAGGGGGGCCTGTTTTTGACCGCCATCCCAAGCGCGGCCACCACGGTCACCACGGCGTCCATCTGGTCGCTGAACGCCCAGCCGACGTGCAGGTTCAGCACCAC
>Ga0209755_10003876_pt1 | contig 18261 bp, 20 predicted proteins | sample TergutCo191P1_FD_187301 | JGI IMG/M metagenome (GOLD analysis project Ga0209755, IMG submission 187301) | Cornitermes sp. P1 segment gut microbial communities from Petit-Saut dam, French Guiana - Co191P1 (SPAdes) (version 2) | ecosystem: Host-associated > Arthropoda: Insects > Digestive system...
GCGCGTCCCCCGCATCCGAAAAGTTTTTCCCGAGGTAGGGGCGAAACCCACCGGTCTGTCTTCACGCAAAAACGAACTGGTTAGTGACACCAACCAGTTCATTTTTTTTGCCCGCACAGAATCAAATCCGGCTTCGAGAGAATGCACAAGCACGTTCACGTGTCCCCGGTTATCGCCGTGCGCCGGGCGCACTTTGCTTTTTTGTAATAATTTGTGGTATACTCACATTTACCGAAATAATGCACAGGAGGTAGCTTATGAGATACGTATTTACAGGCAAAAACATGAGTGTAACCGAGGGAATAAAGGAGCGAGCGTCAAAAAAACTGGGACGGCTGGAGAAGCTCCTGCCCGAAAACGCAGAAATTTATGTGACATTTAGCGAAAATAAGCACCTCACCAAAATGGAAGTGTCTGTACCCATGCACAAACGTATGTTGCGTGCAGAGGTTACAAACGATGATGTTTCATCCTGCATGGACCAAGCCGTTGATATCCTTGAGCGGCAAGTGAAAAAATACAAATCCCGCCTGCGTGACCGCAAGCGTCGTGCCGTTGCAACCAACGATGAGCTTTCGTTCATAAACACAACCGAGACGGCGGAAAACGAAAACGAAATCACCATAACCCGCACCAAGAAATTTGCCTTAAAGCCCATGGATGCGCAGGAAGCCGTTATGGAAATGGAACTGCTAAACCACGGCTTTTACGTGTTCCGCAACAGCTGGACCGACGAGATTAACGTGGTGTACAAGCGCAACGACGGTGAATACGGACTTATCGAACCGCAATGACCTGGGTTTTTGCAACAAATAACCCGGGCAAAGCGAAAGAACTAACCGCAATGCTCCCGGAGAGTGTTAGCTTGCTTTCACTCTCCGATTTGGGGCTTGTTTTTGTGCCGGAGGAAACGGGCGATACATTTGAAGAAAACGCAACCATAAAAGCCCGAGAAACGGCAGTATTTTTAGCAAAGCACGGGCATTATCCCGAGGTGGTTATTGCAGACGATTCGGGAATTGAAATTGATGCAATGGACAAAAAACCCGGCGTGGATTCGGCAAATTTCCTGGGTGCGGACACGCCTTACGATGTCCGCAACGCCAAAATCCTTGAGATGCTTGCGGAGGAAAAAAATCGCACGGCAAGGTTTGTTTGCGTAATTGCTTGTGCCACGCCTTATGGTTTTGACGGTTACAGCATCCGCACAGTGCGTGCCACAATCGAGGGCGAAATTGCCCGTGCCGCCGCAGGCGAAAACGGCTTTGGCTACGACCCAATCTTTATGTTGCCCCAGCGCAACCTAACCACAGCCCAGCTTTCCCCCGCCGAAAAAAACGCCATTAGCCACCGTGGGAAAGCGTTCAAGCAAATGATGGAAGTTCTCGGGGTGTTGCCACAAAGGGACACGCCCTAATATTTGATTGCATAACATCATCCAAATTCCAGTTTTTTGAAAGGGGGTTTGGGGGAAATTTTTTTTCCAAAAAATTTTTCCCCCAAGGTTTTATATGAAAATTTTAGTCATAAGCGATACGCACAAAATGTTTGATAAATTTGAAAATCTGCTGGACAAATATGCAGATGAGGTGAAGATGGTGTGCCACCTGGGTGACTATGCGGAGGACTTGACGAAGTTTAAGTCCCAATATCCGCAGCTTACTTTTGTTGCGGTTGCGGGCAACTCTGATAAAAATCCGGATGCGCCGCCGGAAGTGATTTTGCAAATTTCCGCCTGTATGGACGACCCCACCGCACCGCAAAAAAGGATTTTGATGGTGCATGGTCACGACCAAAGCGTAAAAAGCGACCTGCTTCGCTTACTGCGTTATGCCAAGGAAAAAGCCGTGGATGCGGTGTTTTTTGGGCATACGCACATTGCGCTGTGCAACACAACCGACGGCATATTTTTGATGAACCCCGGTAGCCCAATTTGCCCGCACCCTCCCAGTAACGCATCCTACGGGTTGGTGGAAATTTCACCGGAGGGCGAAATCAGCGGGGAGCTACTGCGCCCATGACCTACGAAACACGAGAAACGGATGCAAACCTGCCGCTAATGTCGGAAGTGTTGCAAATTTCACAAACCACCGCCCGGTTGATGGCAAACCGTGGGCTTCGCAGTAAAAAAACGGCTTTGGCGTATCTAACGCCGGAGATGGGACGACTGCGTAGCCCTCTTCTTTTTGCGGGCATATCCGCCGCATTCGAGCGTATTTCTGTGGCAATTTCATCCAATGAAAAAATTCTCGTCTACGGCGATTTTGACGCAGACGGCATTACCAGCACTGTTATACTTCTCAAAACTCTGCAAAAACTTGGTGCAAACTGCGAATACTACATACCTCACCGTGTGGAGGAAGGCTACGGTCTTACGGCGGATGCAGTAAAAAAAATTGCAAACATGGGAACAAAACTGCTAATTACCGTGGATAACGGCATCTCTGCGGTGGATGAGATTGCGGCGGCAAATGCCAGCGGCATCTCCACAATTATAATTGACCACCACGAGCCGGGAGAAATTTTGCCGCCCGCTACAGCAATTGTTGACCCCAAACAGCCGGACTGCGAATTCCCCTTTAAGGAGATGTGTGCGGCGGGCATTGTGTTCAAATTTGTGGCGGAATTGTGCGAATTTATCGGCACGCCACTCACCCTCCGTGAACGTGACGAATTTTTGATGCTTGCGGCAATTGCAACCCTGTGCGATATTGTGGAGCTAACCGACGAAAACCGTATTATTGTGGCGGCGGGGCTTCATGTTTTGAATGCAAACAAGCTGATAAATCCCGGGTTGGGCAGTTTAATCACCATGCGTGGTTATCTCGAAAAACCGCTGGATGCCCATGCGGTGGGCTTCGTTATAGGCCCGTGTTTGAATGCCACGGGGCGGCTTAAAACTGCGTCCCTTGCGGTGGATTTACTGCTTGCAAGCGCAGACGAGAGGGAGCAACGCATTACCCTTGCCCAGGAACTGATTGAGCTAAACGAAGCACGCAAAAACCTTACAGCCCAGTGCGAAAACCGTGCCGTTATCCCGGAGCCACTGCCAAAAGTGCTGGTGCTTACGGATTTTGAAGCCCATGAGAGCATTGCGGGTATTCTCGCAGGGCGCATCCGTGACATGGTAAACCGTCCCGTGATTCTTCTCACCCAGGGCGATAGTGCGGCAAAAGGCTCCGGGCGTTCTGTCCCGGGATTTAATATCTTCGAGGCGTTGTATAATCAGCGGCATCTGTTTACACGTTTTGGCGGTCATGCAATGGCGGCAGGGCTTACCTTGCCTACGGAAAATATCGAGCCGCTTCGCACTGCCCTTAACCGTGAGTGCCATCTAACCGATGCCGATTTTATCCCGGTTACATATGTAGACTGCGAGCTTAACCCGGAGGAAATCTCCCTTGCGCTTTCCGATGAAATTGCCGGGCTTGCGCCATTTGGCAAGGGCAACCCGGAGCCGCTGTTTGTAAGTCGTGGACTCTTTGCGGAGAGCGTTCGCATTTTGAACGAGAAAAACACGCTTATTTTCACTCTTGGGCTAAAAAACGGCACCAGCTTGAAAGGCATCGCCTTTGGTCTAAACGACCGATTTGCGACAGAATTTGGCGAATGTGCAGAAAATCTTGCGATGGACGCAATTTACACCATCGAAACAAATGTGTGGAACGGAAACAGAAGTGTCCAAATTCGCATCAAAAATTTCTCCAAACCGTTGCGGCAGGCCCGGCCTGCGGCGAATACCGGGGACACGTCTTCATGCGCACGCATTCTCTCGAAGCCATTTCCGGTTTCCTAGCACAAAAAAAAGCGGGTGCGACCCGCAGCGAATACCGTAGGCACGTGTGCGAGCGCACGCATTCTCCCGAAGCCGGTTCAGTTTCCTAGCACAAAAAAACAAGGCTGTTGCAAATTTTGCAACAGCCCGCCTTTCTATACGCCAGGAAACTGAAACCGGCTTCGAGAGAATGCGTGCGTTCGCACACGTGTCTCCGGTATTCGCCGTGCGCCGGGCGCACTTTTTATTCGCCAGGAAACTGAACCCGGCTTCGAGAGAATGCGTGCGCTCGCACACGTGTTCCCGGTATCCGCTGTGCGCCGGGCGCACACCTTATCGCTCTGTTGTTGAGGGGATGTGAGAATGTGTGTGTGAGCGGTTGTGGAATTCCCTTCCGAAGAAGCTGATGCAGTAAAGCCCGGCAAGTGCGATTAGGGTATATATAATACGGCTTATGATGCCTTCCATACCGCCAAAAATAGTGGCGATAAGGTCAAAACGAAACAGGCCTATAAGCCCCCAATTAACAGCACCAAGTATTACCAAAGCCAAGCAAATGTAGTCCCAAGTTCTTGTTGTACTCGAACGCATTTTTTCTCCTCCTTCCGTAAGATAGTGCGGTTCGCCTTGCGAACAAAGAACCGCACAGGGCCCAAAATCTTTCAAGCCGCTTTTTCCTATTATCTCTCGGTGGAAAAAAAATATGCGCAATATTTTTATTTTCGCTAAAGTGTATCTTTGTTGTCCTGTTCAGCGGTAAGGTCGGACGGCTCTTCTTCAAGTGGTTCAAAAATATCGGCCATATTTATTTCACAGCCCTCCAGAACATGAACGGGAATAATATCCGTGTCTCCATACAGTTTTACAAAATATTTTTTATCTTCAAGCGTATGCACGTATACAATTCTTTCAAGCGGGTCAACAATCCAGTATTCACGCACACCGGCTTCAAGATAAATGTTAAACTTTTTGAGTTTATCACGGCGATAAGTGGACTCTGACAAAATTTCTATTGCCAAATCCGGCGCACCAAGGCAACTTTTGCCGTTCTCAATTTTCTCCAAATCGCATACCACCAAAAGGTCTGGTTGCAAAACAGTGTTATCCGTTGTGTTGTAGTTTATGCGTACGTCAAATGGCGCGGCATAAACTTCACATTTTTTACCACGCAAAAATGCCCAAAACAAACCGCTTAATGCCATACTTATCTTTTGATGCTCCCGTGATGGTGAACTCATTTCAATTGCCTCCCCGTTAAAAAGTTCAAACCGTGGATATTCTGGCCATTGCTCATAATCCGCATAGGTAAAATACGGTTTGGATTTAGGGGCAGATTTTAATGCAACGCTCATACTCACATTTATCACCTCACAAATGTTTAGGAACTGTCAAAAATTTGCCGCCCAAATGTGCAAGTTATTTTTTGACAGTTCCTTAGTCTTTTTCAATTATTCCCGTTTGTACCAAGTAATCTGCATGATGCCGACATATAGGAAAAGGTTGGCTTTTTCCGCAAAGTTTCAGAAAAATCCAACCTCAAATTTAGAACCGATACGCAGTGTCTGCCAGCTTTTCGCCTTATCTCCCTGCAAACTCCACTTGCACCTGCAAGCTACTAATCTTTTTGCGAAGTGCGTTTTTTTCTGCAAAATCTTCCGATTGGTCGGCTTGCCTTTGCAACTCTTTAAGCTCTGCGGTTACGCTTTCGATGTTTATTTCGCCAGGCAAAAACGCCGCATCCGATAAAATTGTTACAATATTATCGGCAGAGTGTACCACCCCGCCCAAAATAACCATATTGCGTTCACGCTCGCCGTCCTGGTCGAAAATTCGCATCACACCTGAGTCAAGGGTAGCCGAAATAGGCATACGCCCGGGCAAAATCCCCATATCTCCCGTTGTGGCACGCATTATCACCATATCGACGTTTTGCTTAAATTTGTACGGGTCTTTGGCTGTCGCCATTGTTGGCGCAATTACCCGCAGGTCAATTGTTTTTTGCTCCATTGCCTCTGCCATACACTAGACCTCCTCGGCAACCACCAAACGCCCTAGGATTGCGACTTTTTGTACTCTGCAACAACTTCGTCAATGCTACCTTTGTTCAAGAACATTCCCTCGGGAATGTGGTCGTGTTGACCGGCAATTATCTGTTTGAAGCCCTCGATTGTGTCTTTGAGTTTTACATATTTGCCCGGGGTAGACGTGAATTTTTCTGCAACGGTAAACGGCTGTGAAAGGAAACGCTGGATGCGGCGTGCCCGTTCAACGGTGAGTTTGTCGTCTTCGGAAAGTTCGTCCATTCCCAAGATTGCGATAATATCCTGCAAATCACGGTAACGCTGCAAAATGCGTTGTACTTCACGTGCTACATTATAATGGTCTTCGCCCACAACGGATTTTTCAAGCATCCGCGATGTGGATGAAAGCGGGTCGATTGCGGGGTATATTCCCATTTCCACGATGGCACGAGAAAGCTCGGTTGTTGCGTCAAGGTGGGCGAAAGTTGTCGCAACCGATGGGTCGGTGTAGTCATCGGCAGGTACGTAAATCGCTTGGATAGACGTAATGGAGCCGGCTTTTGTGGATGTAATTCTCTCCTGCAATGCACCAACCTCGGTGGCCAGCGTCGGCTGATATCCTACCGCCGACGGCACACGTCCAAGAAGTGCGGAAACCTCCGAACCCGCCTGCACGAAACGGAAAATATTATCAATGAACAAAAGAACGTCCTGGTGGGAAACGTCACGGAAATATTCCGCAATCGTAAGTCCTGCAAAACCTACACGCATTCTTGCTCCGGGCGGTTCGTTCATTTGCCCAAACACCAGTGCCGCCTTACTTCTAACGGGAGAACCGTCTTTAAGAACGGATTCGCCCATTTCATTATACAAGTCAATGCCCTCACGGGTACGCTCGCCAACGCCGGTGAAAACCGACAAGCCTTCATGCGCCGTAGCGATATTGTTAATCAGTTCCATTATGATAACGGTTTTACCAACGCCCGCACCGCCGAAAAGACCGATTTTTCCGCCTTTCGCATATGGACACAGCAAGTCTACCGCTTTTATTCCAGTCTCAAGAATTTCTGCCGTTGCAGTTTGGTCGGAAAAACCGGGTGCTTTCCGGTGGATAGACCATTTTTCCTTGGTTGCAACATCCCCGGCGTTATCAATCGGACGGCCAAGGACGTTCATCATGCGCCCAAGAGTTTCCGGACCTACAGGCACCGATATCGGCGCACCTGTATCAACCGCAGCCATGCCACGCACAAGCCCGTCTGTGCTACCCATGGAAATACAGCGCACCACATTGTCACCAAGATGTTGCGCAACCTCCAGCACAACCGATTCCTGACCGTCGCTACGCTCGATTTCAATTGCGTTGTACAGTGCGGGAAGCCCGCCCTCAAACCGGATATCCAAAACCGCTCCGGTTATTTGAAGAACTTTGCCTGTGTTTGCCATGTGAACACTCCTTATAAGTTCTTGGGGGAGAAACTTTATTTGAGGAAAAAAGTTTCTCCCCCAAACCCCCTCTTCAAAAAAACTGAAATTTCACGGGGAATAGAATTCAATTAATCGTTAATGAATTTCACGCATAAACGTGCAAATAAAATGCCGTGTGCGTCCAAGTTCCATGTTGGATGTGACCTTTTCAATCAACTGCCAGCCTTGTGAACCCATTTCATTTAGGGTGGCATCAAACTCGTCAACATCTATTTTGCCGCCAGACCAAAAGCCTTGTGCGTCAAAAACTTTCGTCTGATATTCGTATCTTTTCACACACAAAACCGCCTTTCGCTCTATTGAAGTGCATTTGCGCCGGAAACAATCTCGGTAATTTCTTGCGTGATTATGCTTTGACGCTGGCGGTTAAACATGAGCGTCAACTTTTCGATAATATCACCGGCGTTTTTGGTGGCAGAATCCATGCTTGTCATGCGGGCGGCTTGCTCGCACAGCGCAGAGCTTGCCACCGCCGCATACAAGTACATCGATAAATACCACGGAATTACGCCACGCAACACGTTCTCTATACCGGAATCGAACTCAACTTCTTGTACAGTTGCAGACTTAGGTTTTGCCTCCGGTTTTGAGAAAAACCCAAGGTCTTCCCATTCTTCGCCGTCTCTTAAATCTGCGCCAACCACACGCCTTAAATAATCCGGGCTAAGCGGTAACACTTTACGCACAATCGGTTCCAGCGACAAAACGGTAAAGAATTGCGTGTATACAAGATAAACCTCGTCAATTTCGCCTGTTTCGTACATCGCAGTCAGTCTGTTTGCAACGTCACGCATCTCCGCAAAATTAGGCGTTTCCGACGGCGGTGGCACATCTATGAGATTGCCGGTGCGCCGCTTGAAATAATCGCGACCTTTTGTGCCAAGAGGTAAAATCACGTAGTCTTTTTCATTTTTCTTGGCGTGGGAAATTAACGCCTTACAGGCGTTGGAATTGTATCCGCCACAAAAAGCACGGTTACTTGTCACAAGCACGTAGGCGACTTTTTTCACCTCACGAGGTTTTATAAAGGGTTGCTCCAGCGCACGTTCATCGCAAACAATGCCGCAGGCAATATCAAACGTAGCCTGCACCGGCTCTGCGATTGCATTTTTGTTTGCCCTCGCCCGAGATAATTTTGACGTGGCAACAAGGTTCATCGCCTTTGTAATCTGCGAGATATTTTTAACTGTCAAACGCCTGCGCTTGATGGCTTTCATTGAAGGCATAGATTACGCCCCCTTAGCGAATTCTGCTTTGAATGTTGCGATTGCTTTTTCGATTTCGCTTTCAAGTTCCTTGCTGATTTGTTTTTCCGTTCTGATTTTATCGAGTATATTCGAATGACGCTCTGTGAAAAACTTTGTGAACGCCGCTTCCATTTGCTGAATTTTGTCCGCCGGAATATCCGATACAAACCGCTTGGTTACGAGGTAGAAGAGCAAAACCTGCATCTCTACGGGCACCGGTGCGTTTTGTGGTTGCTTGAGAATTTCCACGATTCGACGACCTTGGTCTAGGCGGTCAAGGGTGTCTTTTGTCAAGTCAGAACCGAATTGCGCAAATGATTCCAATTCACGGAACTGTGCAAGTTCTAAGCGAAGCGGGCCGGCAAGGGATTTCATCGCCTTGATTTGTGCCGCACCACCTACACGGGAAACAGAAAGTCCCGGGTTAATAGCAGGGCGAATACCTTTGTTGAACGATTCCGATTCAAGGAAAATCTGTCCGTCGGTGATGGAAATTACGTTGGTGGGAATGTATGCGGAAATATCTCCCGCCTGGGTTTCGATAACCGGCAGAGCAGTGAGAGTTCCGCCGCCACGTTCGTGGGTAAGACACGCAGCACGCTCCAAAAGACGTGAATGGAGATAGAAAACGTCACCGGGATACGCTTCACGCCCGGGCGGGCGGCGCAAGAGGAGGGACAGCGCACGATACGCAACAGCGTGCTTTGAAAGGTCATCGTAGACCACAAGCACATCTTTGCCCTCTTCCATCCATTCCTCGCCAATGGCGCAACCCGCATAGGGCGCAATATACTGCATGGGCGCAGAGTCGGATGCGTTTGCGCTTACGATACAGGTATACTCCATCGCACCGGCATCTTCCAAAGTGCGGGCAACCCGTGCAACTGTTGACGCTTTTTGACCGATTGCCACATACACACAGTAAACAGGTTTATCGGAGGACTTTGAAGATGAAAGTTTCTTATTAATTAACGCTTGGTTGATAATCGTGTCGATGGCGATTGCGGTTTTTCCCGTTTGGCGGTCACCGATGATAAGCTCACGCTGACCACGACCGATGGGAATCATTGCGTCAATCGCTTTTATTCCGGTTTGCATGGGTACGTTTACCTCACGGCGTTCGATAACGCCGGGGGCGATACGCTCAACAACACGGGTTTTTTTCGAAAGAACGGGACCTTTGTTATCCACAGGCGCACCTGTTGGGTCAACAACCCGTCCAAGAAGGGCATCGCCAACGGGAACCTCTGCAATGCGCCCTGTGCGTTTAACCGGGTCGCCTTCGCTTATGTGGCTATCTGCTCCCAAAAGCACCGCACCAATACTATCTTCATCGAGGTTTAGCGCAATGCCGAACAGTTCGCCGGGAAACTCCAAAAGCTCACCGCTCATGGCGTTGTTTAGTCCGTAAACACGGGCAATTCCGTCACCCACGTGAATAACGCTTCCCGCCTCGGCAACATCCATTTTCGAGGAATAAGATTTTATTTGCTGCTTGATAATTGAACTAACTTCATCCGGTCTCAAAATCATGGGCTTACTCCCCTTTGATGTTTTCTTTCATATTTTTGAGCATGGTACGTACGGTGCGGTCTAAAAAGTATCCGTCTATGTGGATGGAAATGCCCGCAATAACGCTGGGGTCTACCAGCACCGTAATTTCCACCTGCTTGCCGGTTTTTTTCTCAAGCATTTCTGTAAGTTGTTTCGCTTGTGCGTCACTAAGAGGCACAGCGGAAACAACCCTTGCCGAGGTTTGCCGCTTGTGGGTTTTTATCATGTCCACAAGTTTGTTTAGCGCAGGCAAAAGGAAGGCTTCACGGTTCTTTTCAACTACAAGCCGCATAAAGCCCAAAAGGTCTTGATGGATATGCTCTGCAAAAACGGTTTGCAAAAATGCAAACTTTTCATCCGACGAAATGCGCGGATGAGTCAAAATTCGCTGAACATCTTCACATTTTATATTGTCGCGCACAAACTGCGCTTGTTCCAAATAATCGTCCAGCATACCGCTTTCCTGCGATATTTCAAACAGGGCGGTTGCATAACGAATGCCAAGGTCTGCCACGTAAAAACCCCCGAATTAGTAGTTGAGAGTGGAGAGTTGAGAGTGGAGAGTTGCAAACAATTAAAGTTTGCGAAATTGTATTCATCTGCGCATTGGCGATGGGTACAATTTTATGTTGCGGAAAAAGATGCGGTTGCTTCAAGCTCTGTCATTGCTTCGGCGAAGAGTTTTTCGTGTGCGGTTTTGTCTATTGTAGCGGAGATGAGCTTTGCCGCCATATCCGTGGAAATATCCACAATTGCCTGATGAACTGCGCCCTTTAGTTGCTCTTTCTCGGTTTCGATATCCCGAGAAGCACGGGCTTTCACGTCGGATGCTTCCAGTTTTGCCGTTTCAAGAATTTTGTCTCGGCTCTCGGTAGCTATTTTACGTGCTTCGTCCAAAATGGCGGTGCGTTCTGTCTCTATGTCACGCACTTTTTGTTCGTACATGGTTTTAAGTTCCTCTGCGGTTTTTTTGGAAAGAGCCGCATCATTCATTTCGCCCTCAACACGTTCTGCACGGGCTTGGAGGAGTTTGCGCACGGGTTTGTACAGCAAAAACGTGAGCAACGCCGCCGTTAAAATGAAGTTGAACAGGTTTGGAACCATGTCCAGGAACATTTGCAAATCCATGTCCAGTAGCGGCCTGTAGCGATAGCCGCTGAGAAGATATACAATTTGATGAGTCGTCAAAAGAATCATCTCCAAACGTCTTAGCTATAACCGGCTTCGAGACGAATATCAAGAAATCGGCGGGAAACCGACTTGTCGGTTATCCAAGGAAAGGCATAATCATTGCGCCAATTTGTTGAGGCACGGAAAGAACATCGATGTGTGCGTTGATAAGGGGGTTTACGAAAATCAAAAGGAAAGCTACGAGAAGCCCGTAAACGCCGGATGTTTCTGCGAAACCGCAACCGATGAACATGGTGGTGGTGATGGAACCTCTTGCTTCCGGTTGACGCGCAATGGCCTCAACTGCGGCGGCGGCAACATTTCCTTGCCCGATGGTTGTGAGTACGCCGTTAAGTAGTGCAATTGCTGCGGCGATGTGTGAAAGACCGATGACAAATGCCAAAGGATGATACATAGAAAATTCCTCCTTAAAAAATTTTGTTGCGAGGGAAACTTCATCCGGTTTCGAGAAAATACTCACGTTTTTAGACGTATTCTCGAAATTGGATGTGCGCCCTGCGCACTTTTATACCCAGCCGAGGGGATTTCCCCCTAGTCTTCCGCCGCTATGCCCACAAATGTGAGACTTAGAACAACGAAGATGACCGCCTGTAAGGCTCCGGCAGCAAGGTCAAAATACATATGAAGCGGTGCAGGTAAAATGAATTGTGTAACAAACGGCGCAATGCCATACAGCAGTGAAAGCAAAATCATTCCGCCAAGAACATTTCCGAATAAACGGAAACTAAGAGAAATGGGGCGTGCAAGCTCGCCAATTACGTTTAGCGGTGCAAAAACGAAAACCGGCTCCAGGAAAATCCCTTTCAAGTACGCCTTGGGGCGATGCCTTATGCCTGCGAATTGTATCAGAAAGAATGAGGAGACGGCAAGAGGGAACGTCATGCCCCAGTCTGCTGTGGGGGGGCGCAAGCCAGTTATGCCAATCATGTTGGCAATAAGCAGGAAAATAAGTAACGTGAAAAACCACGGCGCAAGATAGGCAATTCTATCATTGCCGGCAGAGCGGAAAAACTTCTCCCACGACTCCACGCACATTTCAACAAAGTTTTGCAAACCTTTTGGCTTTTCGTGGGGAGTCCAGCTTGCCGATTTAATGCGAACAATCACACCCAGCAAGAGAATCAAACCCATGACAATCCATGTGTTTACGGTGGTTTCGGTGACAAGAAACTCGATGCCATCCGTGAGTCGGAAACTGGCAAAAACGTCGATATTAAAGTTTATTGCTTGCTCTTCGCTCATATCCATCCCCCCAAAGGGTCAAATTTTTTAAGCGTCGTCCGATTTTGTCGGTTCTTCTTCTTCCGGTTCTTCTTGCGACTTAACTTCTTCCGGCGGATTTTCCTCCGCTACTTTTTCTGGCTCTTGAGGAGCGGCACCGATTGCCTTTAGCACATCAATTGCCGTTTGCTCCGCAGTTTTTTCCACAACGGGCGTTTCCAATTCCACCGGCGGTTCATCCTTTATAAAGAAGCGAGTGGAGTACGCCGCTATTGGAAACGTGAAAATTCCGAAAAACGCACCCATGAAGTTAACGTACAAAGGATTGCCAAACTCATTTGGAATACCGTGGAGGTAGCCCGTTACAAAAAGCACCCCGGCGGTAAGCACCAGCCGTACAAAATACTGACCTTGCAGATACAACTTGGAAGAAACTGCATCTCGTTTCACGGCGTTGTTTACCGCACGCTTCATGAGAAAAACTTTTGCGATGTTAAGGCACATCGCCGCCAAAACTCCGGCGGCAAAAGGCACGGTGTCGGCAGTTGATGCCGTGGTGGCGTTAACGCCCATTATCATGCCGGGTACAAGCCCCGGCTCGGGATTTCCGGCGATAAGGGTGAAAGCCGCAAAGCCCAAAAGTGTTACCGCCACACTTAAAGCGGCAATTACCATTGCCATTTTATTGGCAACAGCTTCCATCGTGTAATCCATAGATTATCCTTAAATTTTTTTAGCGATGTCAATCATTGCCTTAAAGGCAGATGCGCACCCCAGTAGCGAAAAAATAATCACCAGCCAAGGGTCGGTGCCAAGTCGCCTGTCCAGAAACAGCCCCAGAAACAGCCCTATCATCACACAAGTTGCGGCAGTTACTGCAATTTGCGTCATAAGACCAAGACCACGGACGATTTTTTTTCTGTCCTGCTTAGAAATTTTTGAGTATTTGTCCAATGTGTAACTCCGTTCACAAAAACTCATACTTCGATACACTAGCATATTTGAAAGGGATTGTCAACGACAAAATGCGTTACACTTTACCAGCATCCCGTAATTACATATAATTGCGGACGAAAAACCTTGAAAGCTACGAAAACGTAACCTGGCTTCGAGAGAATGCAAACGCCAGGAAGATGTGCCCACGGTTTTCGCCGTGCGCCGTGCGCACTGGCTTCGAGAGAATGCAAACGCCCGGAAGACGTGCCTACGGTTTTCGCCGTGCGCCGTGCGCACCGGCTTCGAGAGAATGCAAACGCCCGGAAGATGTGCCCACGGTATCCGCCGTGCGCCGTGCGCACAAATGAAGTGGTTGGTGTCACTAACCGGATGAAAATTTACGGGAGGTAAAAATGGAGAAAATAATTTTGGCATCAGGCTCGCCCAGACGGCGGCAACTCTTGAATTTGGCGGAGATTCCCCATGAAGTTATCGTCTCGGGTGCAGATGAAACAATTTCCGGTCATCCGGAATTTCAAGTGCAGGAACTGGCACTGCGCAAAGCCCGTGCTGTTCAATCTATGCTTGATACAAGCCCGATTATTCTTGCGGCGGATACGCTGGTTTTTGTGGGCGGAAAAGTTTTGGGCAAACCTCAAAATGAAGCGGAAGCCTTTGAAATGTTGAACGCGCTTTCCGGGCAAAGGCACACGGTGTACACCGGGGTTGCGATACTTTGCGGCGAGACGAAAACCGTTTTCGCAGATGCCGCACACGTGCATTTCCACACTCTTTCCGAGAGGGAGATTAACGCATACATTGCCACCGGCGAACCCATGGACAAGGCCGGTGCGTACGGCGTGCAAGAACGAGGTGCGTACTTGGTTTCTAAAATCGACGGCGATTTTTACACCGTGGTTGGCTTGCCAATTTCCCGTGTGTGCCGCAGTTTGGGCGATTTTGGATTTGACGTGTGGAAAGCGGGCACGGCCCGCAGCGGAAACCGAGGACACGTTTGTAAGCGTACGCATTCTCTCGAAGCCGGGTTCAGTTTCCTATCAGACAAAAAGAACCCGCAAGTTGCCGGGATGGATATAACGGGGGTTGGGGTTGATATCGTAAAAGTGGAACGCTTCGAGAATCTTTCGCCCCGTTTTTGCGAGCGAGTTTTTACCGAATACGAGCGTGGTTATGCTAAAACTGCCCAGTCTGCCGCAGGCATTTTTGCCGCAAAAGAAGCTGTTGCAAAGGCACTTGGCACGGGCTTTATCGGCATTTCTCCCGGCGATATCGAAATACGGCACAAAAAAAACGGCGCACCCTACGCCGTTGTCCCCGAAGCGGGAAAGAAAATTCACCTAAGCATTTCGCACACCGCAACAGACGCAATTGCCTATGCCGTGGCGGAATAATGCTTTACAAAATTGACCAAAACTTGTACTATATTTGAGATGGTCGGTTAACTCAGCTGGTAGAGTGCCACCTTGACGTGGTGGAAGTCGCGGGTTCGAGTCCCTCACCGACCACTCCTTGCGGAGGGCAGCACCGATTACACATATGCGGTGCTTTCCTGTCCGTCTCGAAGCCGGTTTATGTAGTCCCCTCTAAAAACAACAGCAAGTTTCGAGGAACATCCCATGAAAGAATTTCTAAAAACCCACATATTCTTCCTCCTGGGAGGAGTTTGCATCCTCGTAATAGGAATTATTTTCATCGTAAGCCGTGACCGCCCTGTGGAAATAATCCGTGAAGCCGAGGTTATTTTTGATGCCCAAACCACCCCAACACCCGAACCGGAAGCGTACACCCCAACCGGGTACATCGTTATACATATAGACGGGGAAGTGAACAGCCCCGGCGTTTTTAGCCTACCGCAGACAGCACGGGTGGAAGATGCAATAATCAAAGCGGGCGGCGCAACGGATTACGCAAATTTAGCGGGAATAAACCGTGCGGATTTTTTGCGTGACGGCATGAAAATACTAATTCCCGCACAGGGCGATGAACCTGCGGAGGTTTTCGTTTTCGCCGCAGATGACGCAATTGCCGCAGGTATACAGGATGGGCTTGTGAATATCAACACAGCCACTGCTACCGAGCTGCAAACGCTGCCCGGCATAGGCCCTGCCCGTGCCGAAAGCATAATCCGCTTCCGTGAAACCCACGGCAATTTTTCAAATCCGGAAGAACTGCTAAACATCTCCGGCATAGGCCCTGCAATCATGGGCAATATCCGGGAACGTGTTACCGTGGGCAACTAACCCCGAAAAACCCATGGCAGGTGAGATTTCGGAGAAATTTAATTTCCCCACTTTGTTCCAAACGAAACCTTGCCATCCGCAAAATCGCCACGAACTTTGTCGCCTTGCTTGAAACGCCCTTCCAAAACGGCCTCGGCAAGTTCGTCCTCAATTTTGCTTTGGATTGCACGCCTAAGCGGTCTTGCGCCATAGCTTTGGTCGTAACCTTCCGATGCAATATGCTCCACCAAAGCATCGGTGTAGGTTAGCTCAATTTCGACATTTTCACTAATGCGGCGGGCAGTTTCATCCATCATCAGGCGGGTAATTTTTTGGATATCGTCCTTATCCAGCGGATGAAATACAATGATGTCATCAATCCGGTTTATAAACTCGGGGCGGAAGATGTTTTTCACTTCTTCCATCACGAGTTTTTTCATGTCTTCATACGAACGGTCTTTGTCGGTTTCGTTCACAAATCCCAGCTTTTTTGGGTTTACAATACTGCGTGCGCCGGCGTTGCTGGTCATGATTATCACGGTGTTTTTGAAGTTGATTTTGCGTCCCTGCGAGTCCGTAATGTGACCATCGTCCAACACTTGCAGCAGCACGTTAAACACGTCCGGGTGGGCTTTTTCCACCTCATCGAAGAGGACTACGCTGTAGGGCTTGCGGCGCACACGTTCGGAAAGCTGGCCGCCCTCGTCGTAACCGATAAAACCCGGCGGCGAGCCAATCAGCTTAGACACATTGTGACGCTCCATGTACTCGCTCATGTCCACTCGAATAATTGCGTCCTCGTCCCCAAAAAGTATTTCCGCAAGCGCACGGCAAAGATGGGTTTTTCCAACGCCCGTAGGCCCCAAAAACAAAAACGAACCTATGGGACGGTTTGGGCTTTTTAGCCCCACTCGCCCCCGCCTAATTGCTTTGGAAACGGTTTTTACCGCCGCATCCTGGCCTATAACTTTTGTGTGAATCGTGTCTTCCATTTTCATTAGGCGTGCGCTTTCTTCCTGTTGAAGCCGTTTTACAGGCACGCCGGTTATTGCCGCAAGCACATCGGCAATTTCCTCGCCGTTTACAATGTGGTGCGATTTCGTGTTTGCGTCTTTCCAGTCCTTTTCTTCCGCTTCCAAGCGTTCACGAATTCCGTTTTGACGCTGTTTGATTAGTCCGGCTTCCTCAAATTTTTCAACCTTGATAGCCGCTTCCTTTTCCGCTTCAAGGTCGTTAATTTGCTCCTGCAACGCCTTTATGTTTGGCGGTGCGGTGTAGGAACGCAGGCGAACTTTGGAGCAAGTTTCGTCCAGCAAATCAATTGCCTTATCGGGAAGAAAGCGGTCGGTGAGGTAACGAGCGGAGAGTCCCACTGCGGCAGAGATTGCGTCATCTGTGATTTGCACGCTGTGATGTGCCTCGTATTTATCACGAATCCCACGCAAAATTTCAATGGCTTCTTCTTCGGATGGTTCGTCAATCATAACCGGCTGGAATCGGCGTTCCAGTGCGGCATCTTTTTCGATATGCTTGCGATATTCGTCCATAGTTGTTGCGCCAATCACCTGCATTTCGCCACGGGCAAGTGCGGGCTTCAAAATATTTGCGGCATCAAGCGCACCCTCGGCACCGCCCGCACCAATCAGTGTGTGAAGCTCGTCTATGAACAAAATCACGTTTGTGTTTGTTTTAACCTCGTTCATAACTCGCTTGATCCGCTCTTCAAATTCGCCACGATATTTTGTACCGGCAACCATGCCCGGTAGGTCAAGCCCCACAACACGCTTGTCTTTCATCATTTCGGGCACATCTCCGGAGATAATCCGCTGTGCAAGCCCCTCTGCGATTGCCGTTTTGCCCACGCCGGGGTCGCCCACAAGGCACGGGTTGTTTTTTGTGCGGCGGCTTATAATTTGGATTACACGCTCGGTTTCTTTCGCACGCCCTACAATTGGGTCGAAATGGCTTTCTTTTGCCATTCTTGTAAAATCACGTGAAAACTTATCCAACGTAGGAGTTGTGGATTTTTCATTTTTCTTGTTTTTCGCATTGGGGTTCATAGGGAATGGGAACGGCAACAACCCGCCGGGTTGGTTAACTTCGCCCAGCATTGCCATAATATCGTCAAACATTTTTTGTGCGTTTACGTTTAGCTTTCCCAAAATAGCATTGGCCAAAGATTCCGTTTCCTTTAGCACCGCAATTAGCAAATGCTCTGTGCCGATGTAATTTGTTTTCATGCGCATGGCTTCTTGGTGGCTTTGCTCCAGCACACGTTTTGCACGGGGGGTTAAATCCACAAGGGGGCTTCCGCCAAGTGTGGGCGGCCCGCCGTTTTCTGTTGCATTTGCAAGCTCACGCTCGATATTTTCTGCCGTAATATCCTGCATTTCCAGCACCTTTGCGGCAACGCTGTCCGTAACTTGGGCAAGCCCCAGCAGCAAATGCTCCGTTCCACCGTGGGAATTGCCAAATTTTTGCGCCGCCGCTTGCGCAAACTGAATCGCTTGTTTAGCTTTTTCTGTAAATGGTCCTTTCATTTGTGTCCTCCTTTAAGTTCTCGGGGGGAAAACTTTTTTTAGGGAAAA
>Ga0209755_10003877_pt1 | contig 18257 bp, 19 predicted proteins | sample TergutCo191P1_FD_187301 | JGI IMG/M metagenome (GOLD analysis project Ga0209755, IMG submission 187301) | Cornitermes sp. P1 segment gut microbial communities from Petit-Saut dam, French Guiana - Co191P1 (SPAdes) (version 2) | ecosystem: Host-associated > Arthropoda: Insects > Digestive system...
CGTCGGACTTTAGTCCGCGCCCGCAGGGCGAGAAACTGCATAGCCTCGGCAAAACTAACCCGAACCGAAGGTTCTCGGTTTTGCAAGAGGCTCTTTTGAAATCATCTATTATCTCTGTGTTTCTCCGCGGTTAAATTCCTGCATCTCAGTTACTTTCCCGCCGATACTGATATTGGGTATGCTATCCTTATTTTCGCGCGGCCTACATGTCCGCGCAATAAAATCGAACATGAAACGGACTTTCATGATGGAAACTACGTTGCAAGTGCTGGAAATTTCTTTATGATTTCTTGTCACCTCATTTGTTTTTTTCATAATACATACCTCCAAAAAAAATTATTTAGTCTTTCTTGCTTCAAGCGCTTTCGCTTTAATCGCCGCTTTTTCAAAACTGATAGATATTAAAACAAATATGAGAGTTTTTATTTTTTTTATTCCGCTCTTTCCGCCTCTTGCTTTCCATGCAAGATTTACATCAGACCAAACGCTGAAAAATTCCGGGATAAAAATCAAAAAAAGCGAAATAGTATCTGTAAAATAAAATGTATTTGTATTTTTAAATAATTTTTTTATAAAACGCTCTATTGTGTTTAAACATTCTTTTAATTCCAGAAAACATGTTGTGCGGAATAAAAGAGCGGATATTTGAATAATAAATGTAAGGCGAAGAATTATTATAAGATAATCAGGATTTGGAATTAAAAACTCAGGCTGAAAATAAATAAAGCTAATAATTTCCGTCAAATTAGAAAAAACCGAAAGCAAATACATGATGACAGCGTATAAAAAAGCCGGTTTTAAATCGGTAATTTGTTCATTAAAAGAGAAGCCGCAAAGAAAAGATATAATAACAGCGGTTAAAATAGCGATGCCAAGCCAAAACGCGGAAAAAAACAAACAAAAGACAGATAAAAATATTAATATAAAAAGTTTTAAAATTACAGGCAGTTTATGAAGAGGACCTTTTATCGTTTTGTATTTAAAAAGCGATTGCCTTTTTACCATAACAGCTCTTTGATTTTCAGTGAATTATTTTTTACCGGATTATGAATCCCCCATGTTTCTATATTTTGCAAAATATCATCCGATACTGCGCCGTCAAAAACTTTTTCGCCTTTAAAAAGCACGATGAAACGGCGGCAAAGCGCAAAGCATTTTTCAAGTTCATGAGTAAGGATAATTAAAGTCCTTCCTTCTTTAATCAGTTTATTAAATAAATTATTTACCTGAACGACGCCGGGGTAATCCATATTCGCGTACGGCTCATCAAATATTATTATTTTTGAATTCATTGCAAGAACACCGGCGGCGGCAAGGCGCCGTTTTTCTCCGCCTGAAAGCGAGCGGGAAGGGAAGTCCGCCCGCTTTTCAAGGCCGGTTTCTTCAAGAGCGTTTTTTACCTGCGCTTTAATTTCTTCTTTTGAAAGCCCCATGTTTCGCGGCCCGAACGCGGTGTCTTCTCTCGGCGTTTCACCTATTATCTGCGCGTCAGGCTCCTGAAAAACAAGTCCTACTTTGCCTGATGTTTTTACTTTCCCGGAAGTTGGCTCTTCAAGACCCGCGATTATCGACATTAAAAGACTTTTACCAGATCCGTTAGCTCCGGCAATTATCGTACATTCGCCTTCTTCAATGGAAAGTGAGACATCATTAAGCGCGTAAAAAAAACCGCCGCGAACCTGATCAGATAAATGTTCATCGTAAACAGGAAAACGCTTTGTAATATTTTGAAGTTTAATAACCTGAATAGGCAAGCTCCTTAATTATCTGGATTAATATAGCGGGCGGCTATCGGGCGCAGTTTTAACGCAAGGGGAATGCTGACTAAAAGTTTGATTAAATCACCGGGGATATACGGAACAACGCCCGCAAGTAATGCCGGAAAAAAAGGCATTGAGTTAAGACGCATCATGTAAAACATGCCGCATAACAGAATAATGATAAAACCTGATAATGAAGCCAGACAAAGACGAATTACAAAAACAAGTTTAATTTTCTTTTCTGCGATTTTTGATTTTCCGCAGATAAGCCCAGCGGCAAGGCTCCCTAAAAAGTAGCCAATCAGGTAACCGCCCAGCGGAGTGTTAAACGCTCCAAAGCCGGGTATGACAAACACAGGCGCTCCAAGAAGACCCGCGATGATAAAAATAATTACGGAGAGCGCGCCGTAGAAACTGCCAAGAATTGTTCCCGAAAGGATTACAAAGAGATTTTTAAGAACAATAGGGATAACGCCTATCGGAATGATTATAAAGCCGGATATCGATATTAAAGCCGCAAAAACAGCAGTGAATACATACCGGTTTCTTAACGCAATATTCATCGTTAACCATGATTTTCTCATGGTTAACGAATACTGTCAAGTATAAAAATATTAGTCTTTCTTGTTTTTCCTCAACGCTTCAAGACATTCGCGTTTAAAGATAACTACAGAAAGCCCGCGGTATTCTATTTCCGACTTGAGTTTTAATGCGTTTTCTTCAACAAGATTCGGCTTTGTTTCAAGCTCAAGAATATGCTCTTCTTTAACTCCGCATCCTGTAAGAAGGGCCTTAAAATTCTTTGAAGGCACTATAGTCGGCTGGCAGCCTGTCATTGCAACGCATGAATTATCAAGAATTATTACCGTCATCGGAGTATTGGAATCAACCGCGTCAATTAACGGAGTAATCCCTGAGTGAATAAATGTCGAGTCCCCTATTACGGCAAGAGCGTATTTCATCCCCGCGTCGGCGGCGCCTTTTGCCATACCGATACACGCGCCCATGCAGACAACGCTTTCAATTGCGGATAATGGCGGAGACGCGCCGAGAGAATAGCAGCCGATATCGGAATTGACCGACATTTCCGGACGGCCTGCGCGCGGATCTAAGAACGCGACTGCTTTATTTATCGCGTTAAAACTGTCCGTATGCGGACAGCCCTGACATAAAACAGGAAGCCGCGCCGCCAGAGCGCCGATACCGGCTTTTATTCCCTGTCTTGGAGGCAGGCCGAGCGCTTTCCTTACGTTATCAGGATCAAGTTCTCCGCATTGAATAACAGGCTTTAAGCTTGCGCCTACAATGCCGAAAACTCTTTGCGCGATAAAGTTCTGTCCTTCTTCGATGATTAATACTTCTTCGGTGTCTTCAAAAATTTTGCGGATTTTCTTTTCAGGAAGCGGGTACGCGCCGATGTGCAGTTGAGCCGGAACCGGTTTTCCCTGTTTCTTGCGCAGAGCTAAAAAATCATGCAAATTTTCTTCGTAGTAATTGCCGCCGACTCCCGACGTAATTATCGCAAGGTCGCTTTTTGAATCAGCTTTTGGAATGGTTAATTTATTCACAGGATGCTGAAATGACCATTCTTCAAGAATTTTTTGTTTCATTACAAGGCTCTCGTAATTCTTACGCGCGAAAGCCGGAAGAAGCATCCACGAAGAAATATCCTGAGTTTTAGCGAGTTTATTTTTTTGTTTCCCGGGGCGCGGAATCACCGCGGCTCTAGCGTGGGCAAGGCGTGTTACAAGGCGAAGGAGAACCGGAATATTAAAACATTCCGAAACATCAAAAGCTTCGCGTACCATATTGTACGCTTCCTGCTGATTGCGCGGCTCAAGGCAGGGAATCATCGCGAAATTCGAGTAAAAGCGGGAGTCCTGCTCGTTTTGCGAGCTGTGCATTCCCGGATCGTCGGCGACCGCGACAACAAGACCGCCTTTGATTTTTAAAAGCGCCGAGTTAATGAATGGATCAGAGGCAACATTCAGCCCGACGTGCTTCATTGTTACAATGCTTCTCTGACCCGCGAATGAAACGCCCAAAGCAGCTTCAAGAGCGGTCTTTTCATTGGAACACCAGCGCGCGATAAATCCGGATGCGCCGCCTTTTTTAGACTCATTAATCAAGTACTGCAAAATTTCCGTTGACGGAGTTCCCGGATAACCGTAAGCCGCGCTTATGCCCGAATGGATTGCGCCTAACGCTACGGCTTCATCTCCCAATAATGCAAGTTTTTCGTTTTTCATTTGTCCTCCGAATTACTATTTTATAAGGTAGTTTAAAACTTCGTTTGGTTCAATAACTGAAGTTATCGAACAACTCTATTAGCTGTTTACCCTTTCAACATATTCATTAGTCTCGGTGTTTACAAGAATTTTTTCGCCTTGTTTAATAAAAAGCGGAACGCGGACTGTTAACCCCGTGTCGGTGACCACAGGTTTTGTAGCGCCTGTCGCCGTATCGCCTTTGACGTAATTTTCGCTTTCGGCTACGGTAAAAATCACCTTATAGGGAATCTTAATGTCGATAACTTTTCCTTCCCAGATGATCATTTCATAGGCGTCGCCTTCTTTCAGGTATAATTTTTTATCGGGATTTTCTTCTATGGATACTTCGTACTGTTCAAAAGACTCGTTATCCATAAAATGATAATTATCCTGATCTGCGTATTGATACTGACAGGTGCGAAGATCGACCTGCGCGTCTTCGACTTCCTGCTGGGTCGGGATTGTAAGGCTCAGAACAGAGCCGTCTTTTATGCTTTTCATCTTTATTCTTGCTACGGCAGTTCCCTTGCCCGGATTGTGAAATTCCCTGTCTACGACAAGGTATGGCTGTCCCTTCTGAAGAAGGCATGACCCCTTAACTATATCTCCGCCTCGAATCATTTTTATCCTCTTTTATTCTAAGTATAAAAATTGTAGCAAATACCGGAAAAAATGTGAAGCGGTATGGCACTAGCTCCAAAATTCAATAAATGTTATTATTAATATTATGGACTTCAGGGACAGCGTTTACAGTCAGTCAACGGCGTATGCTTTTATAAAAACATTTTTTACGCCGCTTTTGCGGCCTGCCTTTATAAAGGTAATTAAATCAATATTTTATAATTTTTTTTATTGCCAGCATAAAAACGCTTTTTTTTCAGGGAGGCTGCCTTTAACGCAGGTCGATCACAGCCTTGATGAAAAAATTCCTTTTATGCCTTCGTGGGTTTCGATTTATATTGATTTTTCTCAGTTTTGGATAAGGATGCTTACGTTTTTTCTGCGCCGTTACGGAAGAAAAGCTTTAATTCCAATCAGGGATTTTATTTATTCGATGGGGGATCTTTATGAATTCGCGGCGGAGGTTTACAGAAAAAATCTTTCAACTACAAAAAGGCCTTTCTACATCGCGCGCCCTAGATTTTTAATAATTCATCTTTTGGATCCGCATCTTTTTTGCATTCCAAGCCTTCATGTAATGGTGGTGATTCATACGTTTACAATGTTTTCTGTTATCTCAAAACAAATGAAAGATGAAGAAAATTTAAAATCTCAGACGCTTGAAATGAAAGCAGGCATGCTCGCTATAAGTCAGGCGATACTTTTTGTTAAACAGCACAGCGTTAACTGCATTCCCGCGGCTTTATATGCGATGACAAATTTCAACGGTAATCTTTTTCCGCCTTGCGAAGCTGAAAAATTTACCAGTCTTCTTTTTTCAAATTATGAAAATGTAAGTAACGACGTTCCGAAAAGCTGTAAAGTGCATCCCTGCGCTTCTCCAAAAACGCAGATACCGGAACAGGACAAAGCGCAGATTAAAAAACACATATTAAGCCTTTATTACCGTTTCCTTGAAGAGCAAAAAACATCCGCGTCATGGGAAGAGCCGCTTCTTCGTTTTCTGGCTGACTATCGCAATGAATCAAAAAATTAAAAATATTGATGATTTATCCGTCGGCGGAATTGATTTACAGTCAAGGCTCCTTTTTAAAAACGAAGCCTGCGTTGTCGTAAACAAGCTGCCGGGTGAAGCCGCTCAGGGAGTGAAAAAAGGCGGTTCTAAAACCGTAAATCTTCCAAAGGAACTGAAAAAATTATTTAACGTAAAAACCGCGCAGGCAGTTCACCGCGTTGACGTTCCTGTGACAGGCTGCATTTTATTAGCGCTTAACGCTTCTGCGTTAAAATTTTTAAACAACGCTTTCGCGGATAAAAATCAAAATTTAATTGATAAACGCTACTGGGCGATAATTGAAAAACCTTCTTTTAATCTTCCTGAAAGCGGAGAGCTTGTTCACTGGATAGAAGTTAATTCGCGAGTTAATAAATCATTTGCGTATAACGATGATTTGCGGCTAAAGCAGCATGTGCAGCTAAAGCAGCATGTGCAGCTAAAGCAGCATGTGCAGCTAAAGCAGCATGTGCAGCTAAAGCAGCATGTGCAGCTAAAGCAGCATGTGCAGCCAAACCAGCGGGGCGCAGAAAGAAAAAAAGCCGTTTTAAATTATAAAATAACAGGAGAAGGCGATAATTATCTTTTTATGGAAATTCATCTTGTTACAGGCAGGCATCATCAAATTCGATGCCAGCTTGCGGCGTTAAATCTTCATATTAAAGGCGATGTTAAATACGGAGCGAAACGAAGCGAAAAAGACGGCGGAATACGCCTTCACGCGAGATCGCTTTCATTTCCAAATCCTTTAAATAAAAGCGAATTAATCAGCGTAACAGCGCCGCCGCCTTTTATTGATAATCTGTGGAAAGCCTTTCCTGTCAGCCCGGAACATTTACCGATGTAAGCAGACGGTTAAGGGCTATCAGGGGATCCTCGTACATTTCAAAATGGAAACGTATCTCATAATGTTTGTCGGAAACTATACGGATGGTTTTGTTTATACAATCGGTTACTTCGTTTGCTCCGGTATCCGGGAAATATTTTTCCTTATGCGGGATAAACGTAAGCTGGCTTCCGTCTCTGCGGATTTCGCCGATATGAGCCGGTATCGGGACAAGGAAGATAAGAAAATCGTCGCTCTTGCCGCCGCCGACTGTGAATTTGTAGCCTGATTTCAGCGAATGAATATTGCGTTTCCCGATATTTGTATTTTGATCCTGCACAAAAAGATTAAGCATAAGAGGACCGTCGGGGTTTATAACAGGTTTTTCCTTTGTGCTGCGGTCTTCATACGGCGTAGATCTTCTTGCGGGCGCCGCGGCGAATTTTGCCAGTTCACTTGAGTGATCCGCAGAATCGCTTGAAGTGGTTTTGGGAGAAGAAGCCTGTGACATTACGCGGTTAGGGCTTGAACTCAATTTGCGCGTAACAAGGAAAATTATAAGGCCCAGAATCAAAAGAGCCGCGATTATTAGACCAATAATTAAAGGCAAAGAAAAGGCAAATGATCCTTTGGATGAAGAGCTTATTTTCGCGCCTGCGGCAGAAGAAGATGTTGACGCCGGAGTTGTCTGCTGTGCTGTTTGGCTTTCTTGCGCTGAAGTTGTTCCCGAAGCGATCCCTGTGTCTTCCGCGGCAGAAGGCGTACTTACCGGCGCCGCCGCCGGTGTTACAGCTTCAGGTACAGTTGGCGCAGGAGAAGTAACCGCAGGTTCAGGCGCCGGAGGCTCAATTGTTGAAGGCGCGGCAGTTACCGGCGCGGTTGCAGCAGGAGCAACTGACGCGGCAGCTACTGGCGTTACAGCAGCAGGTGTTGTAGTTGATGTGGCAGTTGAAGCCGGCGCAGTAGTTGATGTGGCTGATGTGGTCGTCGCTGTTGCGGGTGCTGTAGTTGAAGAAGCAGCTGGCGTTGAAGCAGGTGCAGTTGTGGAAGCTGCAGGCGTTGCAACGGGCGTGGATGTTGAAGCCGGCGGCGCGGTAGTTGCAGCCGGTGTTGTAGAAGCAGGCGTAGTAGTTGAAGCAGCAGGTGTAGTTGGTGCGGCTGCGGTTGTTCGTATAACAGGCGCGGGTGTTACCGCGGTTCTTAATGGCGTGCGGCCTGAACTTGGGAGATTTCTAAGCGGCTGCCCGCCTGTTACCTCGATTAAATCTAGAGTTGTATTGGATCCAAAACGCTGTCTTGAAGAACTGATAAGATTAGCCGCGCCGGCAGTCGTGATAAGAACAATTTTCTTTGGGCGTGAAGGCAGAGAAGAGGCGTATCGCTCGGTATAGGAAAGCGCGTCTGCGACATTGCGCCCTGTTTCAACAGGATATTGAAGGAGCATTCTGCCGACAATTGTTTCTAAATCACCTACGCCGTTAATGCGTCTTGCGGCATCAAGACGCTGATTCTGATTAAACGCGATTAAATGAAAGGTATCCCCGACGCGAAGGAACTCGGTAAGGAAATCGCCTGTTAAATAATTAGTTACATTTTCATATGATGAACTCATCCCCTGGGATGTATCCAAAACCAGAATTAAATCGATAGGAGAACTTTGCCCGTAAATAAAACCGGCGCATATAATCAGCATTACCGCTATTATGGTTTTCTTCATAATCACCCCTTTAAAACGCTGTTAAATAACAGCCGGCGTTATTTTTTCTACCAGATAGGTAATCTTCTCGTTATTAATGGCAAATTCAAATCTTTCGCCTTCTGTTTTATCAAGTATAGCACTGCCAAACGGAGAAAGATAGGAAATAATATTATTGTTAGGATCAGATTCCCACGGTCCTAAGATAGTGAACGTTTCCTGCTTTCCGGCTGTCTCGTTGTTTAACAAAATTGTAGTTCCGAAAGATACGCGGGTTGTATTTACTGTCTTCGGATCGAAGAGCTGAGCTCTTTCAATATCTTCTTTAAGTTTCGCGGCTTGAGAATTAAGCTGCTCTTGTTTTTCCTTTGACGCTTTGTACTCCGCATTTTCCCTTAAATCGCCAAGTGAGAGCGCGTATTCAATTTCCTTTGAATTAGCCGGAACTTCCACATTCATGATGTGATCTAACTGCCTCTTTTTTTCTTCATACATCGCGAGGGTTACAATAAGACCTCTTGTTACTTTCTTTTCCGCGTCTCCTAGGAATTTAAAGGACGGGTATTTATCTACGATTTTGTTGCGAAGATTGAGTTTATCCTGCGGATCAAGGTCTTTTACTTCATTTATAAATGTGAATATCCTGATGATAGCGTCTTCATCCGCACTGTTGATAAAAGCGGCAAGCTCGCCGTCTTTAAAAAGAATATTATGAACTAGCTTATTGATCTTGCGGTTTTCTACAGTATCCTTGTGGTTTTCAATATCGCGGTAAGTAATATCAAGAATATGAATCAATGTGATTAACTGTTTTTCTATGCCGATATTCGCGTCTTTAAACCATGTTTTTCCTTTCGCATTTTTATACAGCCAGACAACCGTTTCACGGTTTTCGCGGTAATGATCAAAGCAGTCGCCGCATAAGACAGAAAGCTTGTCGTTAAAGCCCGCTTCTTCAAGCTGCTCTGAAATTGCAACCGGCTGCGAAGCAGACGACAGTTGAGAATAAGGAAACAGTTTTATATAAATATCCGGCCATGAGTCAATATAGGTTTTTATATTGTTTAAAAAATCCGTTTTTAATTTCGCGTCTTTTAAATCCTTAAAATAATACGGGATATTTTTTAAGCCGGAAAATACATCCGTAAAACCGGCTGTAACGGCGGATTTTAAATGAGCGTAATTTTTATTCGCTGAAAGCTCGTTTATCAAAAGATAACTTGATACGGCGTATTCCGCGTTTTGATTCGCGGTTTCCGCCGTTTTTCTGCGCGCTTCCGGCGCTTCCGGCGTTTTGCGAAGGTAAGCGCAAAAATATGAAAACATTTCGGTAAAATTATCAGAATCGGGATCCGCTTTTTTATTGTTAACATAATCTCTTATCGCGGATACTTTATCGTAGAAATTTTTCTGCGCGCAAAATTCATTGTAAAGTTTTTCCGTAACGCTGACAGGCCTGTCGCGGACAACAAAGAAATCGCTGTTTCCCGCGCTTATCCCAAAGTCGGGATTTGATTTTAAAATATCGCGGGCTTTGGAACTCCATGTTGACCATTCGCCGGCTGTAAGCAGGGCGGGGGAAAGCTCCGCCTTAATTTTTTTCATATCCGAAGAGCCGAAACTTTTTATTATGGTTTTTAAAGCCCAGACGATATTATTGTTTGTATCTTTTTCCTTTTCTTTAAGGATCATTTCGCGAAGGTCATCTTTTTTCTTTGTCGCTTTTAATACCCAGATATGATCTTTAGAAAGCGTTTGAAGCGAAACTACTGCCATTTTTAGCGACATTGTATGACCTCTCTTTTTTGAGAAGTCAATTTTAATCACATCCCCTACGATGCTTGCGATGCGCCCGACGCCCCATGTGCGGTGATAGACAAAGTTGCCCTTGTCAAACGCGATGTGTTTTTCAAAATCCGCGATTGCCTGATGAGCCGCCCTGTAATTTTGCGAAAGATTTGAGATTCTTATGTATTCGTCAAGCTGGCTGTGAGACGCGTATTTCTTTTTATAACATTCGATTATTTCTCTTCTTGCGTAAACGTCTTTTTCGTCATATTCAAGAATAATTTTTAAAATATTGATGGCGATATCAATATCAATTTCCTTGTATTTCGCATAAAGCTCGTTAAGCAATGTTACAGCCTTGTCTTCGCTGACGGACTTCGCGATCTTTTTTTGAATGTGAAGAAAGAAATCAATATCTTCTGTATTTATATTGATGAGTTTATCCCATATCTCGCGGATATTGGCGAAGTTCCCTTTTGTAATATAGCGGTGAAGGGCTTTTTTGTAATAATCAATTGAATCATCTTTTATCTTTTGTTTTTCATAATGCTCGGCAAGAAGCTTTACAATATCCGCTTCATCAAAATCTACCTTTACAAGCCTTTCCCATATTTCGATTATTTTTTCTTCTTCATTGTCATTTTTATAACAGTCTGCAAGAGTGCGAAGCGCGTATTTAGATTCACCGTAATCCAATATCCGCTCGCAAAGATACTTTACAATGTTCCATTTGTGATTATCAAGAAAAATAGAAACAAGATTGATGATCGCAGAGTCGTCGATAATCTGGCGGGAGAGCGCTACCATGCCTGAAAGGTAAAGCGCGATTATGCTGTTTCTTGTGTGAGACAGATGATCGTCACAGTTCTTTTTTAAATCGTCAATGACTTTTTCATCGCGGGCTTTTTTTAAAATTACGTCAAGCTCTTTGAACTGGCTGGTGGAATAATTTCCAAGGCTCGCCCTTGTCCATTTTTCTTCGTTTAACGTTTCCTGTAAATTTTTTAGCAGAGAATTCTGGGTCTGTGTCGTTGTCTCGTCATTGCTCATATATTTTTACTCCTCATTCATTATCCGGTATACATATTATAAATATCCGGATCGGTAACTTTTATTTTTAGCAGGGTTTCTTCTATCAGCGAAGAATCCTCGCGGTTCATCTCGTAATGATCAATAAGCCAGAAATAATGATTTATCAATCTTGGTTTTATTATTTCCCTTCTTGCGGGACTTGATTCATATTCGGCTTCCAGCGAAAAGATCGACTGTTTAAGCCTGCCTGCCTCCATTTGTTTAAGCTCGCGCTTTACTGTAAATACCCCCCATAAATAACCGTAAACAGGTATCCATTCGGCAGCTTGGTTTTCTGCGTAACCCATTTCCAGAACTTTTTCCCGCAGCTTGATAATTAACGCCGATTCCATAAACCTTAAATCAATTTTCGCGGGATCGATAAAAAAAGCCTCTCTGAACAAAGTCTTAGCAGGTTTTACATTCGATAAAAGCGCGTTTACATCCGCTACTTCCGCTAATATCTCCGCGTCTTCTTTTTTGATACGGATTGCTTTTTCAAGGTAATCAAGCGATTCGTCGTAATTGCCTATCCCTTTGTAGCAGCGTCCAACAAGAAAAAGAAGCCCCGGATCGTGCTGGTTCGCGGGCGCGCTGAGCAGTCCCTCAAAAAAAAAGAGAGCCTTTGAATAAACAAAGAAACGAACCGCGTACTGGCATTGATCGAATTCCCCGCTTGTGTCATGCGAGCGCTCGTTTAGCTGCCCTAAAAAAACATAGTATTGTTTAAACAGGGAGATTAAAAGCGATCCCTTTTCAAAAGGGTTTTTTATCTCATCAATCCTCCTGGTATGTTGAAGCCACCAGTTAACGCATTTAAGCGCGTGCTTGACCTCGTTATTTTCAAAATCAATATTCAATGCTTGTTCCAGAAGCTCGCAGGCTGTTACAATGTCAGAGGCTTTCAAATTTTCATAGGCCTTCTTTAATAATAAAAGCGCTTCTTGCAACGAAGATCCCCGCGCAGCCTGCCCATTCTCCATTATTTCAACTTTCAGTATACCATTTTTTCACAGTTTGACAATAGCGCCGCAGGCAGGTATTATTTCATTATAATGGTTTTTGCCCTTTATTTGTATCATGTTAACTAAATTATTACCTTTTTGAGGTGTTTTGAATGAATAAAATAATTGTTTCGCCTTCTATTTTAGCGGCTGATTTCTCGGATTTTCACGGCGCTGTCGCTCAAATCGAAGCTTCCGGCGCAAGCTGGGTTCACATGGATGTGATGGACGGCTCTTTTGTGCCGAATTTAACCTTTGGCGCCTCTTTAGTCCGTGATCTCCGCGCCAAATCTAAGGCTGTTTTTGATGTTCATCTGATGGTTGAGCATCCCGGGACATTTGTAAACGATTTCGCGAAAGCAGGCGCGGATATAATAACCTTTCATTATGAAGCCGAGGTTCATCATCATGATTTACTTTCGCGGATTCGCGGTCTTGGCTTAAAACCGGGAATATCGATCACCCCTTCGACGCCATGTTCTATTCTGGAAGAAGTTTTGCCCTTTATCGATATAGCCCTTATTATGACCGTTAACCCCGGCTTCGGCGGACAGGCGTTAATCCCGGAATGTTTGGAAAAGATAAAAAAACTTTCAAAAATGAGATCTGACGCCGGTCTTAATTTCCGCATTTCCGTTGACGGCGGCATTAACGAACAGACTGCGCATGACGCGATAAAAGCGGGAGCCGACACGCTTGTCATCGGCTCGGCGTTTTTTAACAGCGGCGATAAAAAAGCAATGATATCGAAACTAGAAGGTTAATTTTATAATCCGCTTGACATAGTATCATATTGTGATATCATTGTTTGTATGAGCAATAAACATAAGAAGACGCTAAATAATATTTTCTATAATCCCATAAAAAGCTCAATATTATGGTCTGATATAGAAAGTTTATTCAAAGCGCTCGGCGCTCATATAGAAGAAGGAAGCGGTTCCAGAGTCTGTATATTGTTGAATAATGTCGCGGCCGTATTTCACAGACCGCATCCGCAGAAAGAGACAGATAAAGGAGCGTTAAAATCTGTCAGGAATTTTTTGATAAACGCGGGAGTAAAAAATGATGATGTATAAAGGTTATACCGGCAAAGCTGAATACGACGATGAAGCCGAAATCTTTTATGGCGAAGTTATCGGCCTTAGGGATGTTGTTACATTCAGGGGTACAAGCGTTAAAGAAATGCAAAAATCTTTCAAGGACAGCATTGATGATTATCTTGCGTTTTGCAAACGCATGAATAAAGCCCCTGATGTTCCTGTTTCAGGAAAATTAATTTTAAGGATACCTCCTGAACTACATTCTTATGCCGCAGTCACCGCTAAATCAGAAGGGGTGAGTCTTAATTCATGGGTAGCGGAAGCGGTAAAAGATAAGTTATATTTAAAAGATCGTATATAAGAAATTGCAATTATAATATAATTTTAAAATCGGAGATTTATTGAAATGGCACAGATATTAATTTACGGCGCAGGTTCTATGGGAACGGTTTTGGGCGCATACCTTTTAAAAGCGGGAGTGCCCGCAGACCTTGTAACGCGCGACAAGGATCATGTGCAGGCTTTGAAAACAGGCGGCGCTAAAATTAGCGGGACAGTTTCATTTACAACGCCGCCTTTTAACGGTGAAGAAGGAAGAGGCTGTGCGCTGCTGCCTTTTGAAATGAAAAAAAAGTATGATATTGTTTTTCTGATAACAAAGCAGCAGGATAACGCCGTGTCGGCGGCAATGCTTAAAAATTTTATTACGCCTGACGGGGTATTGTGTACCCTGCAAAACGGCATTCCTGAACCGGCTCTTGCCGAAATAATGGGCGAAAATAAAGTGCTTGGCTGCATGTGCGCATGGGGCGCTAATAAGACAAAACCGGGTTGTGTCGACCTTACAAGCGAGCCTTCCAGCATGAGCTTCGGCCTTGGCAATTTAGGAAAAGACACCCACCCAAAATTGGGCGAAGTAAAAGCCGTTCTTGAAAAAATGTGCGCCGTTACAACCGAAAATAATTTTATCGGAGTACGCTGGAGTAAACTTTTAATTAACGCGGCATTCAGCGGAATGTCAGCCGTTACCGGCTTCAATTTCGGGCAAATCGCCTCCGGTAAACGATCCCGCGAATGTGCGCTCGGCGTACTAAAGGAATGTATAAATGTCTGCAGGGCGGCAAAAATCATTATAGAGCCGGTGCAGGGTAAGGATTTAGTGCGTCTATTTGATTATAACAACAGCCTTCAAAAGCTAAAGGCTTCGCTTATTCTCCCTATCGCTATAAGAAAACATAAGGCAATCACTTCAAGTATGCTGCCTGATTTGGATCGCGGAAGGTTATGCGAAATTGACGAAATTAACGGGGTAGTATGTTCATGGGGTAAAAAACACGGCGTATCAACCCCTGTAAACGATAAAATCGTTGAAATTGTTCATTCAATCGAACGCGGGGAGCGTAAATACGCACCTGTGAATCTGGATTTATTTTAAAGATTACCGACTTAGAGAATTAATATAGATTCTCCTCATTTATAATGCTACATTGTATATTTAGCATTATAATAACATTGGCATTTTCGGCCGAAATTCATTATAATATGGGTATGAATCAATGCAGGCGCATTTTTTGGATTGTTTTAGCGATTTTGATACTGTCCCCGGTATTTTTAAACGCACAGGAAGATTCTCAATATGCTCGCAGGTATCAAAACGGCGCTCAATTGTACAATCTGTCACGCTGGCAGGAAGCGGCAATTGAATTCCGCAGGGCTCAGGAAGCCGCGGTGAATATGGATGAATGGTCCCGCGCGCTTTACTGGGTTATTTTAAGCCAGATGGCATATTCTGATTTCGGCTCTGCATTAATGGATATGGAAGAGCTTGAAAGAAGAGCGCCTAATTCAGCTTTTACAAGAGATATGGTTTATCACCGCGGAAGATTGTATTATGAGCAGGGTTATTTTGAAGACGCGCTCATTTTATTCAACCGTTACAATACAACTACAACCGATTCGGACCGGGAATCCGCCGAGCGCAGAGCAGCCGCGTTTTTCTGGATGGGCGAATGTCTTTACTCAATCGGCGAGTTTGAAGAAGCCGAAAAATTTTACGCGTGGGTAATCGGAAGATATCCCGCGAGTCCCAAAGTCGAAGCATCCGCCTACCGCCTTGATATCATCAAACAGAAAAAAATAGAAGCAGAGCTTCTTGCCCTGCTTCAATGGAGTCATGAAGAATCGCTTAGGACAAGCGAAGAGTTTCTAAGGACAATAAGAACATATGAATCTACGTTAAATATGTATCAGAGGCGGATTGCCGAGCTTTCCAATGCGGATCATCCAAGGGATAATACAAGCGTACAGCCTGTAAATTCTGGAAGTTCAACTGTGCAGCAGATAGTTCCCGCCGCAACTCCGGTTCCAACCCCAGCGCCGACTGCGGTTCAAACGCAAACTCCGGTTCAGACGCAGACTCCGGTTCAAGTGCAAACTCCTGTTCCAACCCCAGCGCCTGCGGTTCAAACGCAGACTCCGATTCCAGTCCCAACCCCGGCTCCGGTTCAGACGCAAACTCCGGTTCCAGCTCCTGCGCCGGCTGTAACTGCAGCGCCCGCACCTGCTTCTACCGCGCAGCCTGAAACTCTGCAGGACAAAGCAAGATCGCTTGGAGCCCGCATAGAAGAGATTTTGCGGGAACATAACAGCGGAGGGAACTGGTGATATTCCGTAAACTGCTGATGCTTTTTATTTCTCTGATTCTTTTAGGATTATTAAATTGTAAAAGCGTACCTGATACCGCCAATGCCAATTCATTATTTCCAAGCAATGAATTTATACGCCTTGATATCAATGAGGGAAGAGGAAACTTTTTTCTTTTTTATCTTTCTGATTCAAACCGTATGCGCTACGAGCAGTTGTTCAACAGCCGCGAGCAATCGGCAAGTTATACGTCGATAAGCGTAGACGGTAAAATATTCCGGCTAGGCGACAGGCATTTTCCCGCCGTATTTGAATGGCTGGACGGGCATCCTGTTTTAAAATTTGAATATCAGGACATTATTGTTACGCAGGTTTTTTCTCCGGTACGAACTGTCAATTCAACTGTGAATAACGGAGCGATGATAACATATACGATTTATAATTTCAGGGATCATGTCAGTTCTGTTGGTTTAACGGTTTTAATTGATACAATGCTCGGAGAAGAAAATAAAATGACTCCTTTCGTTGTTTTCGGCAAATCTTCCGGCGATGAAGCAAAATCAATTACAAGCGAAACGCTGATAGAAGGAGAAAGCGGGAAGTACTGGGTATCAAAAGGCAGCAATGCGGCATTAATAGGAAGCGTAGCGGATCCTTTAGACAGAGAAGCGAAGGCTCCTGATTTTATCCATTTTGCGAACTGGAAAAGGCTGTTTGACAGCGCATGGAGACTCAATTATTCGCAGGGCAGATCGTTTAGCTCTGATTCGGCTGTTATGTATATTTATGAACCTGCGTTTATCGAAAGCGGCAGCGTTATTTCTTATAGAATATTTCTGACAACAGATGACGCAGACTGGGATATATATATTCCGCCGGCGCTTGAATTAGTTGTTCAGGAACCGGAGCTGCAGGAAATTGTCCGGGAACATGAGCCTGTAATAATAACAACGGCTCCTGTTATTGCCGAAAAACCGCCGGAGCCGGCTGTTAATAAATTTAATTTAGCGGCAATCGAAGAAGAAGTTCTGGCAGCCGCGATAGAAAACAACGAACACGCGGAAATACAAATGCTTATCAGGCTGCAGGATATTCTCGTTCAATTCTTAAACGGGAAGATGGATCTAAGCGCACAGGATCTATCGGATATTGAAAGAGCTATTGAAAGGCTCATGTTCTAGCCGCGCCAGAGAATGAATATAGATCTTGTTTTAAATAAAGCCTCCTCTCTTGCGAAAAAACGCGATTATGAAAGTGCTCTAAGAATGCTTAAAGACGAAGAAGACAGGTATTACGGATCATTTAAATATTATTATCTTTACGCGGTTATTTGTCTTCATTCCGGCAGTTTTGTGGAAGCGCATGAAAATTTTAATCTTGCAAGAAAAATAAAAATGAAAGATCCTAACACGATGCTTGGCCTTGCCTGTCTTTATTTAAAGCGGATAAATACAGTTCAGGCCGTTGATTATTATCTTGACGTGCAGGAAATAGAGCCGAAAAATAAAATCGCGAAGAACGCGCTTTTAATAATCAAAAAATATTCCGGCGCCGAAGCGCTTTCAGACTGGATGACGCCGCAGAGGCTTTCAAAATTATTTCCTCCTATTCCTTCGCCTGCTATAACTCCTAAGGCTGTTTTAAATTTTTTTTTAGCGCTTTCGGCGGCCGCGGTTATCGCCTATATGGTTCTCTCATTTTTGCAAATTATTCCCGGTCCCTTTAAACCGAAAACAAAGAGGCCTGTTTCAGAGTACGCTCTTTCAAATCAGGAACGAAATGAGGCTGTGCAGACAGGCGGCTATTTTCAAACTACACCCCTTACTCAGGATCAGGTAATTAATCTTTACAATGAAGCTCTTTCTTTATTCGCGGATTACCGTGATGAAAAAGCGAAAATAAACATCAATAAAATTTTATTATCAAACGCTTCACAGTCGATAAAAAACAGGGCTCAGTTAATGAAGGACAGCATGGCAGCTCCGGGCTTTCACAATTTTAATAACAGGGATAATATTTCATTTTCCGATGTAAGATCGGAACCCGCGGTATACAGCGATGTTTTTGTTCTCTGGAAAGGCATGGCGCGTAACGTTGAACTGACAAATGAATATACCCGCTTTGATTTAATTGTAAGTTATGATACGCGCACAATACTTGAAGGAATTGTAACTGTTGTTATGACAACGCCGGAACGGATAAACACTGAGCGCGATATGGAAGTGCTGGGAAGAATCACCCTTGATAATTCGGCGATTGGATTCGCTTTGGAAGGAATCGCTATTCATCAATCGGGAAAACTTGAGTAAGAAGGTATTTTGAAAGCTGTAATTCAACGCGTAATAGACGCAAGCGTTACTGTTGACGGCGTTGTTAAAGGAAAAATCGGCGCGGGTCTTTTAGTTTATCTTGGAGTTGCGCATAACGACAGTGAGCCTGACGCCGATTGGCTTGCCGATAAAATTGTGAATCTTAGAATCTTTA
>Ga0209755_10003878_pt1 | contig 18240 bp, 14 predicted proteins | sample TergutCo191P1_FD_187301 | JGI IMG/M metagenome (GOLD analysis project Ga0209755, IMG submission 187301) | Cornitermes sp. P1 segment gut microbial communities from Petit-Saut dam, French Guiana - Co191P1 (SPAdes) (version 2) | ecosystem: Host-associated > Arthropoda: Insects > Digestive system...
CAGGCCCAATCAGAGGCTTTGCGGTCAGTCTTTCAATCGGCGTATTCTCGTCGGTCTTTACAGCGCTCTTTGTTTCAAGGCTAATTTTCGACTTTGGCACAGACGTTATGCGAAGCAAAGGTCTTTCCGTCAGCTGGCTGACGCGCATTCAAAATGATTCGGTTAAAGCAAAGGCGGTAAGTCTATGAAAAAAATGATTCAGTTTTCTAAATTCTTTGTCCCTGCGGCAATTATTTCATGTATACTCGCTGCCTTTAGTATTTGCGGTTATATTATAAATAACGGCTTTGCCCTTGGCGTTGATTTCCAGGCAGGTCTTATTCAGGAAGTTCAAATCGCTCCTACTGCCGCAAGTCTTCGCTGGAATGGTTCAGTAAACGCGACACTTTCGCATGATAAAAATAATATTTACATTGTTATCTCCGGAGCGGGAGCGGAGAGCAGAACACATACTTTTAATTTTAGCGAATACAGTACGATAGGTTCTCTTACAAGCGCCATGAAGCAGGAGCTTGAGGAACTGGAAGTTTCTGTAGTAGTTAACCAGAGTGTCAGCTCACAGCAGCTTGTGTTCAGCACAACAAGTAATCCGTATTTAAGTAATGTAAGCGATTATATTATCCATTATATCGATCCATCAAGTTCTCCCATAGATATTTCTGAGGTACGCACCGCAATGTCAGGTTTTACCCAGGGTGTTTCCGTACAAAGCATGGGTAACCCGGCGGATCGTCAGTTTATGATCCGCGTGGAAGACAAGGGAGAAGGACGAGTAACATCAACAGAGATAGTTCAGGTTTTAGAAGCACATTTTGACAGCGGCAGCGTAGCTGTTATTCGTTCCGATTATGTCGGTTCGCGTTTCTCTAAAGACCTAACAGACCAGGCCGGTATTCTTATCGTTCTTACCTTATTGGTAATTTTAATTTATTCGGCTATACGTTTTAAATTGCAATTCGCCGTTGGCGCTGTTATCGCCATTATGTATGACGGTCTTGTAATGATAGCTTTTATGGTTTGGACGCGAATGGAATTTACCACGCTGAGCATAGCGGCAATTCTTACCATATTGGGTTATTCAACTAACAACACAATTATCTTCTTTGACCGCGTAAGAGAAAATTTACGCGTTAACCCCGACCATTCATTCAGGGATATAATCAATATCTCTCTTACAGGCATTCTTGGAAGAACAATTATTACTACAGCTTCAACCATGCTTGCGGTAATGGCTCTGTTTATATTTACAACAGGCTCAATGAAAGATTTTGCCCTTGCGCTTTTAATTGGTATGACATCAGGCGTTTATACAACGCTGTTTATTGTTTCCGGTTTTGTGAATTTCTGGCAGGATCAAAAGATTAAGCGGGAAAAGAAAAAATTAGCGGCAGGGTAATAAAGAGAGCGAAAGTTTTAGGTTTCTGTATGGGCGTAAAAAGGGCAGTGGATATTGCCACTGCCGAAGCCCAAAAAGGAAGCGGCGTTTACACTCTTGGCCCACTGATTCATAATCCAAAGGTAATTAAAAATCTTAAAGACATGGGAATACAAACTCTAGAAGAAATACCATGTGATAACACTCAATGCACCGTAATTGTACGAGCTCATGGAATAAGTCCTGTTACAGAAAATGAATTGCGCGCAAAAGGATTCCGCGTAATAGACGCTACCTGCCCAAGAGTAAAAGCAAGCCAGCTAAAGGCTGAAGAATTATCACGCGCGGGGTATTGCGTTTTTTTAGCGGGAGAAACCGCACATGCCGAGATTGAAGGCATTAAAGGTTACGCAGCGTGCGAAGAAAATAATTTTTGCGAAGTTGTTGGCAGCGTGCAAGAGGCTCTAAGAAAAGCCAAAAAACTTTACAGTATAAATAGCGACGCGAAAACCGCGCTTTTAGGACAGACAACAATTTCCGACGACGAATACAGCGTAATCGGAGAAAAAATAAAAATGTTTTTCCCCAACCTGGAAATAATACAAACCATCTGCGCGGCGACAAAAGAGCGCCAAAACGCGTTACGTGAACTTTTACCCGAGGTTGATGCCGTAATTATCGCAGGCGGCAAAGAATCCGCCAACACTCGCCGCCTTTTAGCGATTGCGCAGGAGAGCGGCAAGCCCGCGGCTCTTGCCGAGGACGCCTCAGAAATCCCGCAAAGTTTCTTTACTTATAAAACAATTGGCATCTGCGCGGGTGCCTCAGCGCCAGATAGTGAGATAGAGGAAATAGAAGCCGCATTAAAAGCGTATGCTTAAAGCTTTTTATAACCACGCTGCCCAGCATCACCTCTATAAACACTTATATTAAGCATGCGCTTTTTATTCACATACATAAAATATTAAAATTTTTCACTTTTTTTACGAATTTTTTCGTTTTCGATAAAGCGCCACGCACGCTCGCACCCATATAGGGGTAGAGAATTTTTAATTTAAAAATTCTCTGCGGGGCGTTTTTTCGTCTCGAATCAACTATATGTGAGGTTCATAATGAACGCTAACAGAACTTACAAGGACAGCGTCTTTACGTCACTGTTCAACGACTCCGATCTTCTTCGTGAGTTGTACTACGCTCTTGGAGGAGTAAAGCTCCCTCAGGATATTCCCATTTCCATTAACACGCTTGAGTATGCGCTTGTTAGGGATATCTACAATGACATATCTTTTGTTATTGGCTCTAAGCTTGTTGTACTGGTAGAACATCAGAGTACCATTAACCCCAATATGGCTCTGAGGTTTCTTATGTACATTTCTGAGTCATACAAACAAATAGTAAAAGAAAAAAACATTTACTCAGGAAGTAAAATTTCTATTCCTTATCCTGAGTTCTATGTACTGTACAACGGTGTCGATCCCTACCCAGATATGGAGATTTTAAAACTTTCTGACCTTTATGAAAATCCACAGGATTTAGGGTTTCCAGAGAAATCCCATCCTTTATTGGATTTGGAAGTTCAAGTTTTAAACATCAACGAAGGCAGAAACAGCGAGATAGTGAAGCGCTGTCGGAAACTGGCTGAGTACAGCCTTTTTATCGCAAAGGTGCGTGAGTTTCTGGAAAAGAACAATAATTTATTAAAAGCGATACGAGATGCTGTAAAATACTGCAAAGAACATGATATACTTAAGGAGTATCTTAAGAAACACGAGACGGAGGTAATAAATATGCTGTTTTATGAATATAATCAGGAATTAGAGAGAGAAGTAATTCGGGAAGAAGCTATCGAAAAAGGTGTTGCAATTGGTCGTGAAGAAGGATATAAAGAAAAGCTCACCATTGCCCGCAACCTGCTCGCTGAAGGTTCTACCCCTGAGTTCGTGCAAAAAATCACCGGGCTTTCCCTCGACGAAATCGCTAAATTATAAAACTCAACCAAACCAAGGGACACGGATTAGCACTGATTAAATAGATTTACACGGATTATTCTTTTCCTCTCCTCTTAATCAGTGTTAATCAATAAAATCCGTGTCTCGCTTTGAAGCTATAATGACCCATTAGCAGCTACGGTTCAGGCTTTCTTCAAAATTTTTCACTTTTTTTACAAATTTCTTCAGAATCGATAAAGCAAAACTGCAAGTTGAACCCATATATATATGCAGATTTTTCATTTTTAGGGGAAGGTCTGTCCAGGGGTCGTATGACCTCTGGAGTAATTATATGTGAGGTAACACATGTGCGTGAATGTAAACAAGAAACACAAAAATAGCGTGTTTTCAAAACTCTTTAGCTCCCCGGAGATATTGCGGGAGCTGTACTCAGCTATCGAGGGTATTGATGTCCCAAAGGATGCTATCGTCGATATTAACACCCTTTCGGAAGCTCTTTTCATGAAGCAGATTAATGATCTGTCTTTTACTATCGACGACAGAATAGTTGTTCTAATTGAGCACCAGTCAACGATAAACGAGAATATCCCTCTCAGGGTTCTGATGTATATAGCCAGGGTGTACGAAAAGATCGTCGAAAACAAAAACATTTATCACAAAAAGCTAATAAAAATCCCAACGCCTGAGTTTATAGTCCTATATAACGGTAAAGATGAATGTCCAGACCATTATACCCTAAAACTCTCTGATGCTTTTAAGGATATTTCTGGTTTGAAGTTAACAGACAGTGAAGGGTTTCCATTAGAGCTTGTGGTTCAGCTTTATAACATCAATCAAGGACGTAATCCGCAAATACTAAAACGAAGCGAGAATCTCAACGGCTACAGTTTCTTTATCGCTAAAGTAAACGAGTATAAGGAATATTTAACACTTGAAGAATCTGTGAAATCCGCTGTAAAATACTGTATAGAACATAGCATTTTAAAGGACTTCTTGGAAAAACATGGAGCTGAGGTAGTTAATATGTTATTTGATGATATAAGCGTAGAAGAGATCGCTGAGATTCGTGCCGAGGAAGCCCGCGAAGAAGGACTTGCTGAAGGTAGTAAGAAAGAAAAGCTCACCATTGCCCGTAACCTACTCGCCGAAGGTTCTACCCCTGAGTTCGTGCAAAAAATCACCGGGCTTTCCCTCGACGAAATCGCTAAATTGTAAGACTCTACCAAACCAAGGGACACGGATTAGCACTGATTAAACAGATTTACACAGATCATTCTTTCCCTTTACTCTTAATCCGTGTTAATCGATAAAATCTGTGAAAATCCGTGTCTCGTGTATAAAAGCGCCGGTTACCTTGAACAGTACAAAATACGCTAATAAAGAACTTGGTTTTATCACAGGAAAAGTTTATAGTGCTTCGCGCAGTATAGATATTTCGTCGGTTAACGCTTTCTCTACAAAACCATTAAGCGATAGATGTTTTTTCTTTGCAAGTATCGCAACCTGTCTATGAAGCTCGGGAGATAACCGCACATTGAATTTACCGGAGTATGGTTTTTCAGGTTCCACTCCTTCTTCCTTACACCAGGAAATATAATCGTCTATGGAATCTTTAAATGCCTTTTCTATCTCTTTGACTGTAGTCCCTTGAAATGTAATAACATCTCTTGTATTAATTATATCCCCATGAAAAATCTTTGCCTGCGCATCATATTCTACAGTACCTAAATAACCTTTATATTCCATCATAATTACACCCCCGAATTTGTGAGCGAAATCACCGGGCTATCCCTCGACGAAATCGCTAAATTGTAAAACTCAACCAAGGGACACGGATTAGCACGGATTAAACAGATTTACACGGATTATTCATTTCCTCTTCTTAAAATCCGTGTAAATCCGTGTCTCGTATATAAAAGTGCCGGTTGCCTTGAGCAGCACAAAACGCGCTTAAAGAGCTTGGTTTTGCTTGACTTCACCCTTGACAATTTAATCATTTTAACATAAAATAACCTAACTGAGCTGAATATACGCCACAAAGCGGAAAGATTAGCTCAAAATACTGGGAAAAAGCGGGTTTTTTACAAAAAAACGGTGTTTTTTCGCTAGAAAAGTGTCTTCCTTAGGGGTCGTTGACTACCGGAAGACACAAAAAAGAAAGAGGAGAAAATTATGAAAGAAAAATTTAAAATCGTTGGAATCATCGCTCTTGCAGCGATATTCGCACTCAGCTTTATGTCATGCGATGAACCTGTTGAAGATTGTTTACACGAATCAGTAGGCGACTGGGAAATTAAAGATGGCAAGATTGTAAAGATTTGCAGTGATTGTTCTGAAGCAGCGGATGAATTCGAAAAGAGCAGTTTTTATGGTGATTGGGTTAGTGGTGCTAGGACGATAAATATTAGCGCTGAAAAATTTGATATGAAACAAGGTGCTGGTAACGATTATGTGTTTACTATTTCTGCTTGGGGAGATGCTGTAACAAATGCAAATACAGCTACAGGAGCTTTGTCTAAGGATAATTATAAATTTGGTTATGCTATAACTGGTACAACCGCAAAAACTGGTTTTACTGAGACATCTCCTGCCACAACAATTCATCTTTACTTTAAGATAGATGATAAGAATAAAATTACTTATTATTTAGCGGCAGTACAAACTGGTTGGGCTGTTGGATATGGTTCTATGGAATTCACCAGAAAAGTTGATTAACATTCAATCTTGACTAAAGTAAAAAGGCTGTCCGCAAGGGCAGCTTTTTTTTGCTGTTGGGTTTGAAGGCTCTGAGGTAGCTGCTACTATACCTGCTAATGTAGCTGCTACTATACCTGCTACTATACCTGCTATTTATATGAACTTTGTCATTTTAATAAAAAATCTTTGGAAATTTTGTTGAATCGATAAAGCGCCACGCACGGTCGAACCCATATAAGGATGTCAATTGTTTGACAAAAATCTTTTTTAGGAGGAAGTCTAATGGGTTCAAAAAGAGTACTCATTGAAGGTGGTACATATCATGTTACCTCACGGACAAATGCCAAGCACCCGGCATTTTCAGAAAAATTGGGTCGTAAAATAATACTTCTGATGCTTAGGGAAGCAAAGGAAAAATTTGGGTTTAAATTACACAATTTTTGTGTCATGCCTAATCATTTCCACTTGCTAATAACACCTGAAACCGGAACAAATCTGTCGAAAATTTTACATTGGATAAAAATTTCTTCTTCAAAAGCATGGAATCGCACGTATAATTCGAGCAACCACTTGTGGGGGGCGCGTTTTTATTCGCGAATAATAAAAGATCCTGATGATTACTCCGCCGTTTACGAGTATATCGATCAAAACCCAGTAAAAGCCGAACTGGTTTCCAACATTGGTGAATGGGATGCTTGCGGCGCATATTACACTGTAAACGACTGTGAGTTTTAAAAAGTAATTAGGTAGCAGCTAATGTAGCTGCTACTATAGCTGCTACTATAGCTGCTACTATAGCTGCTACTATAGCTGCTATACAGCTTCAAAGCGAGACACGGATTTACACAGATTTTAAGAAGAGGAAAATAATTCGTGTAAATCTGTTTAATCCGTGCTAATCCGTGTCCATTGGTTTTTTACTACAATTTAGCGATTTCGTCCAAAGAGAGCCCGGTGATTTTTTGCACGAACGCGGGAGTAGAACCTTCGGCGAGCAGGTTATGGGCAATGGCGAGTTTTTCTTGAGCAATACCATCGGCTAAACCCTCTTCTCTGGCTTCCTCGGCGCGAATCTCAGCGATTTCTTCTACGCTTATGTCATCAAACAACATATTGACTACCTCCGCTCCATGCTCTTTTAAGAAATCCCTTAAAATACCATGCTCTATACAGTATTTTACAGCATTCCTTACAGATTCTTCAAGTGTTAAATATTCCTTGTACTCGTTCACTTTTGCAATAAAGAAACTGTAGCCGTTAAGATTCTCGCTTCGTTTGAGCATTTGCGGATTACGACCCTGATTTATGTTGTAAACCTGAACCACAAGCTCTAAAGGAAACCCTTCACTGTCTGTTAACTTCAAACCAGAAATATCTTTAAAAGCGTCAGAAAGCCTGAGGGTATAATGATCAGGACATTCATCTTTGCCGTTATACAGGACTATAAACTCAGGTGTTGGGATTTTTATCAGCTTTTTGTGATAAATATTTTTATTTTCGATGATCTTTTCGTACACCCTGGCTATGTACATTAAAACCCTAAGAGGGATATTCTCGTTTATCGTTGACTGATGCTCTATTAACACAACTATTCTGTCGTCGATAGTGAAGGACAGATCGTTAATCTGCTTCATGAAAAGAGCTTCTGACAGGGTATTGATATCGACAATTGCATCTTTGGGAACATCAATACCTTCGATAGCCGAGTAAAGCTCCCGCAATATCTCCGGGGAGCTAAAGAGTTTGGAAAACACGCTGTCCTTGTGTTTCCTGTTTACATTCACGCACATTTGTTACCTCACATATAGTAGCTCTAGAGGTCATACGACCTCTGCAGAGAACCTTCAAACTAGAAGATTCTCTACCCCTATATGGGTTCGACCGTGCGTGGCGCTTTATCGATTCTGAAGAAATTTGTAAAAAAAGTGGAATATTTTAATAACTGTCACTTTTATATACGAGACACGGATTTTCACAGATTTTATGAATTAACACGGATTAAGAAGAGAGGAAAATAATCCGTGTAAATCTGTTTAATCCGTGCTAATCCGTGTCCATTGGTTTTTTGCTACAATTTAGCGATTTCGTCGAGGGATAGCCCGGTGATTTTTTGCACGAACTCGGGAGTAGAACCTTCGGCGAGCAGGTTACGAGCAATGGTGAGTTTTTCTTTATATCCTCGTTCAAGACCAATTGCAACGCCTTTTTCGATAGCTTCCTCCCGAATTACTTCTCTCTCTAGTTCCTGATTATATTCATAAAATAACATGTTTATTACCTCCGTCTCGTGTTTCTCAAGGTACTCCTTAAGTATATCATGTTCCTGGCAGTATTTTACAGCATCTCGTATCGCTTTTAATAAATTATCATTTTTATCCAGGAACTCACGCACCTTTGCTATAAAGAGACTGTATTCTGATAACTTTTTACAGCGATTTACTATCTCTCTGTTTCGCCCTTCATTGATGTTTAAAACTTGAACTTCCAAATCCAATAAGGGATGGGATTTCTCCGGAAACCCTAAATCCTGTGGATTTTCATAAAGGTCAGATAATTTTACAGTTTCTCTATCCGGGTAAGGATCGATACCGTTGTACAACACATAGAACTCAGGATAAGGTATAGAAATTTTACTTCCTGAGTAAATATTCTTTTCTCTGACCATTTTCTTGTATGACTCAGATGTGTACATAAGAAACCTCAGAGCTATGTTGGGGTTAATGGTACTCTGATGCTCCACCAGTACAACAAGCTTAGAACCAACGATAAACGATATATCGTTGTAGATATCCCTAACAAGCGCGTATTCAAGCGTGTTAATGGAAATGGGAATATCCTGGGGGAGCTTTACTCCTCCAAGGGCGTAGTACAACTCACGAAGAAGATCGGAGTCGTTGAACAGTGACGTAAAGACACTGTCCTTGTAAGTTCTGTTCGCGTTCATATAAACCTCACATATTGTAGATCCGAGACGAAAAAACGCCCCGCAGAGAACTTTCAAAATTGAAAATTCTCCATCTATATATGGGTTCAAAGTGTCATTTTGCTTTATCGATTCCAGTAAAATTCGTAAAAAAAGTGAAATATTTTTTAGGTTTTTACTACATGGGTGTAGAGTAAAAAATGAGGAATTTTGGAAGAAGACCTCTCACGGAGACACAGATTTACACAGATTTTAAGAAGAGGAAAATAATCCGTGTAAATCTGTTTAATCCGTGTCCATTGGTTTTTTGCTACAATTTAGCGATTTCGTCGAGGGATAGCCCGGTGATTTTTTGCACGAACTCAGGAGTAGAACCTTCGGCGAGCAGATTGCGGGCAATGGTGAGTTTTTCTTTATATCCTCGTTCAAGACCTTCGGCTAGACCTATAGCTTCACCTTCAGCCAATCCTTCAGCTTTACCTTCTTCAATGCCGTCGAGCTTCCATTGCAAGTGCAGCATTCGCTCATCTTCCTTAGCGAGGTTCCTGTGAAAATAATAGTCTCTTATTGATTCTATAAGTCCCATTCTTTCCGCGCATCTAACGGGTTTCTTTAACTGCGGATATTTTGTTGCCAGCATGTCACATTCCTCCTTCGCCTTGCATTTTAAGAAACGAAGCCATGGCCAAATAGCGCTGTCTTCTTCTTCAGGAAGCTTGGGTAATTCAATAATAACTACTTTAAGCAAATCTGTAAAGGATCGATTTTTTTCGTTCTTTAACTCGTACACGTTCATGTAACTGTCTTCTTCGTTTAAAAGCACATGGTCGCAGATTACAATACTGATTACATGATGCAGTTTCTTGTATTTCTCGCTCCATTTTAATTGATCCCCTACAAGACGCGCGCCATAATAAAGCACCATGCTTCTCATGTAAGCTCTTTTTTGCACCTGTAACTCAATGTGGAAGATCTTGCCCGATTTTCCCTCCAGTTTGATATCAACGATACCTGACTTTTCCTTCCTGAACATCCTGCTAAGGACAGGGTTCTTTACCGACAGGCTGCCGAACTCCTCTTCAGGGAAGTTGAGAACAGTTTTTAGGAAAGCCCTAGTGTTGTCGATGTTGCGTTTTTCGCCGAAGATCTGCTTAAAAGCAAAGTCCTCCAGCGGCGCCCGATAATGCACGCGCAGCGTGATACTAAAATTAATTAGCAAGGCGTGGCGCTAGATAAAAGATAATGAGAAAAATAAAGCGTGAGGGATTTATCCCGAACAGTGCGCCCGGAGAGATAAAAGTGTCTTTTTTCATAGTTTTCGCTCCAAAAAGTAAAATATGAACTTCAAAAGAAGTACATATATATATGGCGCGACCGTGCGTGGCGCTTTATCGATTCTGAAGAAATTTGTAAAAAAAGTGGAATATTTTAATAACTGTCACTTTTATATACGAGACACGGATTTACACAGATTTTAAGAAGAGGAAAATAATTCGTGTAAATCTGTTTAATCCGTACTAATCCGTGTCCATTGGTTTTTTATATTTCATCAATAATCATATTGTCTTCCATGTTTAATTTTTTTATGTTAAAATACAATTATGGTTGTAGAACAAATTATTGATATACCGGCTAACCATCGGATCATTCTTGATGTCCCCAAATCGGTTCCTGAGGGTAGGACTATACTGACTTTTACTCCGGCATCTAATTCTAATACCGCCGAACACTCTCCTCGTACTGCAAGGAAAGCATTGCCAATAGAGGAAATTAGAAATCTTTTGCAAAAAGAAATGGCAGAAAAGGGAACATCTGCTATTACCGTTGAAAGCGGTGACGGCTGGACGGCTCATGTAATGGAAGCATATGCAAAGTCTTGATACAAATTGTCTTTTACGCTGGCTTTTGGATGATGTTCCTGAAAAAACAATACTCATAAATGCTCGTGTCAATTCCGGTGAGAATTTCGCTGTGGCTGACGCAGCAGTAATAGAAACTATTTTTGTACTTGAAAAAATAATAAAAATAAGCAGGGAATCCATTGAAGAAGCAGTTTTTATGATAATAGAAAAAGATTCAATTTTGTGTAATCGTGAACTATTTATCGAAATTCTCCAAATTTATATTACTCACTACAAGCTCTCCATCGTTGATTGCTACCTTGAAGTACTTGCTCGAAAAACAGGTAACACACCTCTACTAACATTTGACAAGAAACTTGCAAATCAACTTTCTGGAGCACAGTTACTTTCTTCTTCATAACCAGAATCCTGTTTTATTAATTGGTATACAACTTATCGAAATCGAAATAAAAGCAGAATGTTGTTTACGATTCCTCCGTGTGAACATCTTCTCCCTATATTTTCTGCTATTATACCTGCTACCTTAATGCGGCTTCTATTTCCTCAATCAGGCTGTCTGGCGCGGAGGCGCCGGCGCAGATGCCAACTGTTTTGTAAGCGAAAAAACTTTGCGGGATTTCTGAGGCATCTTCAGCAAGAGCTGCTGGCTTGCCGCTCTCCTGCGCAATAGTAAGAAGGCGGCGAGTGTTAGCGGATTCTTTGCCGCCTGCGATAATTATTGCGTCAACCTCGGGTAAAAGTTCACGTAACGCATTTTGGCGCTCTTTTGTTGCGGCGCAGATGGTTTGTATAATTTCCAGGTTAGGAAAAAACATTTTTATTTTTTCTCCGATTACCTTGTATTCGTCGTCGGAAATTGTTGTCTGTCCTAAAAGCGCGGTTTTTGCGTCGCTATTTACGCTATAAAGTTTTTTTGCTTTTTTTAGAGCTTCTTGTGCGCTGCCCACAACTTCGCAAAAATTATTTTCCTCGCATGCGGCGTAGCCTTTAATTCCTTCTATCTCGGCATGAGCTGTTTCTCCCGCTAAAAAAACGCAATACGCTGCGCGTGATAATTCCTCTGCTTTTAGCTGGCTTGCTTTTACTTTTGGGCAGGTAGCGTCTATTATGCGGCATCCTTTGGCACGCAATTCGTTTTCTGTTACAGGACTTATACCATGTGTTCGTATAATTACGGTGCATTGAGAGCACTGCCCTGTTTCTTCCAGGGTCTGTATTCCCATGTCTTTTAGATTTTTTATTACTTTTGGATTATGAATCAGAGGACCAAGAGTGTAAACGCTGTCTCCTTTTTGGGCTTCGGCAGCGGCTATATCCACTGCCCTTTTTACGCCCATACAGAAACCTAAAATCTTTGCTTTCTTTATTACCCTGCCGCTAATTTTTTCTTTTCCCGCTTAATCTTTTGATTCTGCCAGAAGTTTACAAAACCGGAAACAATAAACAACGTTGTATAAACGCCTGAAGTCATACCAATTAAAAGCGCAAGGGCAAAATCTTTCATTGAACCTGTTGTAAAAATAAACAGAGCCATTACCGCAAGCATGGTTGAAGCTGTAGTAATAATTGTTCTTCCAAGAATACCTGTAAGAGAGATATCGATTATATCCCTGAATGAATGGTCGGGGTTAATACGCAGATTTTCTCTTACGCGGTCAAAGAAAATAATTGTATTGTTAGTTGAATAACCTAATATTGTAAGAATTGCCGCGATGCTCAGCGTGGTAAATTCCATTCGCGTCCAAACCATAAAAGCTATCATTACAAGACCGTCATACATAATGGCGATAACAGCGCCGACAGCGAATTGCAGTTTAAAGCGTATAGCCGAATAAATTAAAATTACTAATAAAGTAAGAACGATAAGAATACCGGCCTGGTCCGTTAAGTCTTTGGAGAAACGCGAGCCGACATAATCGGAACGAAGAACTGCTATGCTGCCGCTGCTAAAATGTGCTTCTAAAACCTGGATTATTTCTGTTGATGTTACTCGTCCTTCTCCCTTGTCTTCCACGCGAATCATGAACTGACGATCCGCAGGGTTACCCATGCTTTGCACGGAAACACCTTGGGTAAAACCTGACATTGCGGTGCGTACCTCAGAAATATCTATGGGAGAACTTGATGGATCGATATAATGGATAATATAATCGCTTACATTGCTTAGATAGGGATTACTTGTAGTGCTGAACACAAGCTGCTGTGAGCTGACACTTTGATTAACTACTACAGAAACTTCCAATTCTTCAAGCTCCTGCTTCATAGCACTTGTAAGAGAACCTATCGTGCTGTATTCGCTAAAGTTAAAGGTATGTGTTCTGCTCTCTGCTCCCGCTCCGGAGATAACAATATAAACATTATTTCTGTCGTGAGAAAGAGTCGCGTTTACAGAACCATTCCAGCGAAGACTGACGGCGGTAGGAGCCATTTGAACTTCTTGAATAAGACCTGCCTGGAAATCAACGCCGAGAGCAAAGCCGTTATTTATAATATAACCGCAAATACTAAAGGCAGCGAGTATACATGAAATAATTGCCGCTGGTACAAAGAATTTTGAAAATCGAATCATTTTTTTCATAGACTTACCGCCTTTGCTTTTACCGAATCATTTTGAATGCGCGTCAGCCAGCTGACGGAAAGACCTTTGCTTCGCATAACATCAGTGCCAAAGTCGAAAATTAACCTTGAAACAAAGAGCGCTGTAAAGACCGATGAGAATACGCCGATTGAAAGACTGACCGCAAAGCCTCTGATTGGGCCTGAGCCAAGCTGTGAAAGGAAAAGGGCGGCAATAAATGTTGTGATGTTTGAGTCCATAATCGCCCAGAACGCTTTCCCAAAGCCAGCTTCTACAACAGCTTTTCTGCTCTTGCCAAGACGCATTTCTTCTTTCATGCGTTCAAATATAATTACGTTTGCGTCTGTCGCCATACCGATAGTAAGAATAAAACCGGCGATAGCGGGCAGTGTTAAAGTAAAGTTCAATGCCGAAAGCACGCTGAACATTATATAAAAGTTTAAAAGCTGGGCTACAACTGCGTTAATTCCCGCCGCTCTGTAATAGACAAGCATGAATAAAAGAACAAGCGCAACGCCGCCTAAAAGCGCATACAAGCCCTGACGGATTGTATCTTCACCTAACGAAGCGCCTATGCTCTGCTGGCTTGCAACTTCAAGCTCTACAGGGAGAGCTGCTGTTCTTAAAACAAGGGCGAGATTTTCCGAGCTGTCCTGATCGAAACCGGAAATTGTTCCTCTTTCGCTTATGGCAGCCTGAATTGTCGGATACGATCTTACTTTACCGTCCATAACAATCGCGAGCCTTTTTCCAAGATTCGCGGATGTTAAATTCTGGAAAATTTCTCCGCCTTCTGAACTTAATCTAAAAGCGACATCGGGGCGCCCTGTCATATTGTTGCGTTCAACATACGCTTCTTCTATATAGTTACCGTCCAGCCCGATTTCTTTATTTACGACTATATAATTCGCGCTTCCGTCTCTGTTTCTTTCCTGTTCATCAAGACCGTATCTGTCCTTGGTATAAACGCCAAGAACCATTGTGTGGGAAGGAATGATGGAAGAGTTAATAAGGTTTCCGTTTAAATCAAAAGTACCAAAGGGGTTCATGCTGTAATAACTGTAGAAAGTGTCTGTAGCTTCATCGTCCATTAAGTGGAAGGTAAGACTTCCCTTTCCCATGATAATGTCATTAATTCTTTCAGGGTCTGCAGTGCCCGGGATCTCAACATAGATCTGGTCATTACCCTGGCGGCGGATAACAGGTTCCGTTAAACCAAAACGGTCTATGCGGCTGTTTAAAACTTCCAGGGCGCGGTTCATCGCGTCCACGCGATCTTCCTCGTTTAAAGATCGTCCCAGTCTTTGAGAAAGCGCTTCCAGGTTTGCCTGTAAAACAATACTTAAACCGCCCGAAAGATCCAGTCCAAGCTTAACGGCATTCTTTTGTAAATTTTTTAAACCAAAAACTTTATCTGCGAAATTCTGCTCGATTGCATCCTGCACTTCCCTCGTATTGGAAAATGCTTCAAGCACATTCCTTGCTGTCCATGTTTCCGGTAAAGGAGACTTTCTTTCCTTATACAGCTTCTTCGCAGTTTTTATCAGGTATTCCAGTTCGACAGGAACAGCCTCGCCCGCTCTCGCGGCGCCGATAAGAAGCTGATAATCCGCGGCTGCTGCCTGTGAAGAATAATGTCGTATCTGCTGCCGTGACTCAAGCGCCATCGACTGCTGCTCCTTGGGAGTAAAATAATACCAACGTACCGAAGGCCAGAGGAATAAAAAACAAACCCCCAGCACGATAAGTAAAATAAAGAGTCTATACCGTTTACTCATTGTTAGTCTCCGTCTTTTCCTCTTCTTCTTTTTCTTCTTCGCTCTTATCCTCTATTTTTTCTTCTTTTGCGGCTGACTGGCTAATTACCGAAGAGATCGCGCTGCGCAGGAACTCAAGTTTTACGTTATCGTCAGCCTTAATGATAACGGTAGTCTCTTTAACGCTTTGAATCGTTCCGTAAAGACCGCCAATTGTGACAATCTTGTCGCCTTTTTTAAGAGCGGCAATCATTTTCTCGGTTTCTTTGCGTTTCTTACTCTGAGGCCTGATTAAAAGAAAGTAGAAAATGAGGATTATGGCAGCAAAAGGAAGCAAACTGCCTAAAAGATTGGGTTCTGCAGGTGCGCCATCAACTGTCTGCTGAGCACCCATGAGCAACGGAAGAATAAATGTATTCATGAAAACATCCTTAATAATAATATTATTGAATACAATAGCAAAAAAAGGGGCTTTATACAAGGGGTTTAGGGCACTGCGTGTGTTGTCACTGGCTCCGGGCGCTCTACTCGGGCTAAAGCCCTCGCGCAGTAAATAGCTCATTGACTGTATTGAGCGCCACGCCTCCCTGCTTTATAGATCTACACGCTTCGCGTGCTGTCACTGGCGCCAAACAAGCCCGATTCTGGGCTTTATAATGCCGAAAGACTCATTTGAAATATAGTGGGAATATTCCGCGCCTATATCGATGTGTAATATTTTATAGATTCTAAACATGGTGGAAAAGTTAAGATTTAATTTTAAAGCAATTCCATTATCCGCAATTACGCCAAAACCGGAAAAAAGCGCCATTCCCACGCCGCAGCGGAGAGTAAGGAATACTTCATTAACAAATAATCTCTTTTGAAAAGCGAAATTCAAGTCAAAATCGCAGAAAAAAGCGCTGTCGCCTGCGCCTTCTAAACCATCTATGTAATCTGCGTAATTGGCTTCCAATGAGACATAGGGATTAAGAAAAAACGCAGACGCGGCAAATTCAAAACCTCCGTTAAAGGTATTCCTTTTTGATGAAATTAATTCAATGCCCAAAGAGAAACCAACAAGGAATAAATCTGCTGTGAATAAATCCATCGCCTCACCGTAAATTGGAACAACAGGCGTATATGCGGTTCTGATAAAATAATCAAGCGGCTTACTGTAGCTAATTTTAAAAGTGCCTGTTTTTGTCCCAATGCCGGTGGGACTAAATATATAAATATTATAATCTCCCGGAACCAGTAATTTATCGTCAAAGACAAGCACTGCATTTTCTTCGCTAATAACAGTTACGCTGACAGGAATTAATTTATTAAAATCATTTGACAGATAGATATTTGAATCCTCAAAAAAATTAATGCCTGATATATGCAGTACCCTTTCATTATCCCGATCCAGATAAAAAGCTTCCGGTAAAAATTTTCTTACCTGCGGCACATATGTTCCGATTATTTCAAATTGCTTCCACGGTGAAGCTTCTGCGCGCATATCCAATAAATCAAATGAAACTACGCTGTAACGGTATAATCCCGGATGCAAAGATACTTCAAAGAATGTTTTTTCTGTATTTTCGATTATAAAATCGGTATAAAAACCATTGTAGGACTGAATTGTAATTTCGTAACGCGAAGCGTATACCTCTTTTTCCCAGACAAAACGCTGAACAATACGCGGAACATCTCCTGATACATCAATAAAGTAGCCGGCTTCTAAATCGGAAGAATCATCATCTGCGAAAATATTAAAGCAAAATAAAAAATTAATAATTATGCATAAAAACAAGACACGAAAATTATTCTGTGCCATACAGAATCCCCATTTCTCTTACCCTTACTCTGCCTGGACGCGGAACATCCATTATAAATTTACTTTCGCCGGGTCTTCCGCGCCTTTCAATTATATCATCGCTGTTATACGATATTGCTTCCAGCTGCCATATATATGCGCCGTTACTGTCAAGCAATCTGAAATTGTCAAAGGTATATTTTTGAGTGTTATCTGAAATTTCTGCCTGAAAGATTCTTTCCGGGCGCAGGGTGTTTTCCTTTAATATTGTAAGAATATAGGAATTAGCTCCTTCAACATTTGACCAGCTAAAAACAATACTTTTGCTCTGCCTAATTTGGTCCGCGCCAAAACGGTAACCGTTAGCAGGAAGCATATTTAAAGGAGCCGGAAACAAAGGTCTAATGGCCTGCGCCGCCGCTGTTATCTGTGCCGGGGGCGCTGCTGTTTGTTCCTCTGCGGCTGCTTCTGTTATTATATCCGCTTGCGCCGCTGCCTGCGCCTGTGCTGTTGGCTGTGTGCCTGATGTTTGCGTAACGCGCGTCTGCGGCGCGGGTGCTGTTCTTTGTGCAGGTGCAGGTGCAGCTCGTTGCGCAGGTCTGGGCGCTGTTGGCGGCGGCGCAGGTGCAGGTGTTGGCGCTGGTGTTGTAACCGCCGATACAAGCGCGGGCGCAACCAATTGCTGCACAGGCGGCTCTTCGTACACAACAAAAGCAGGCAATGCTTCAGATTCAATCTCAGGTACTGGTACAAGCGCAGGCGGCGGCGCTTCTTCAGTTGTTTCCTGCGGCGATGCTTCACGTAACGTTTCAATCATGGAAACCTGCATTTCTTTTTTTTCTTCGAGTAATGTCTGCTGCAGTTCCTGCCGCTTCTGCGCTTCCTGCGCCGAGACAGACTCTAAGCGTCCGTTCGCTTTATCCTGTAATATAATAACTTCCTTGTCAGGCGCTGCTGTTAGAACTTGAGAAACCTTGCCTTCCTGTATAATATACGCCTTTCCTTCTGTTATGCGCAATACAGCGCCGTTGTCATCTGAAGAAGCGCTTAAAACAGAGCCTGCGGAAGCTTCTACAACGCTGTCACCAAAAGATAATAGCACAGGCGTGCTATTGCTGTTAGAAGTAATATTTATCTCGCCTGAATAAAAATCAATTTTTAATAAATCATCGTCTTTTTGTATGCGTATTAATGTATTTTCGCCTAACTCAATCCGGCTTTCGTCAACATTCAGTTCCGCCCCGGAAAGACGCGCTACGCGTATTACATCCCCGTTATAAACAGGAGTATCAGTAAAAAGCCTGTCCCATACCAGCCTG
>Ga0209755_10003879_pt1 | contig 18238 bp, 12 predicted proteins | sample TergutCo191P1_FD_187301 | JGI IMG/M metagenome (GOLD analysis project Ga0209755, IMG submission 187301) | Cornitermes sp. P1 segment gut microbial communities from Petit-Saut dam, French Guiana - Co191P1 (SPAdes) (version 2) | ecosystem: Host-associated > Arthropoda: Insects > Digestive system...
TGCATATGCCGCCCGCGACCGAATGGCTTTCCAGCACTGTAACGTCGAAGCCGCATTTCTGCGCGTAAACTCCCGCGCTGAGCCCGGCGATCCCGCCGCCGATCACGATGATTTTTTTCATGGCGCTTTCTCCTCTCATGCCCCCCTCCCCCCGTCTTTTTTCGCGTCAGTATTCCTCGCTGGCGAACGTCGCGCCTGAATCCCGGCAAAGGCGCTGCACCGCCGCGCGGGCGCTGAGGAGCGCTACAGGCAGCCCGCCCGGCGGCATCATGCGCTGACCGGCGAAGTACGCGCCGCCAAGCCCCTTGATCGCGGGCGGGTAAACGCGCATCCTCATGCCCGGTCGCATCCGCGTCATCCACGAGCCTTTCCAGTTGCCGCAGTAGCGCTCGTATGTCAGGGGCGTCGCGACGTCTCGAACCTCGACCCGCCCGCGCGCCTCCGGAATCCGCTCCTCGATAGCGCCCGCGACCGCGTCAGCGAGCGCGCGCTTTTCCTGCGCGTACCTGCCTTCGCTTTTCGCGCGCTTCCAGAAATCGTGCGTATCGCCGGGCAGGATCAGCGTCATCGCGGTCTTGCCCGCGGGGGAATAGGAGGGGTCGCGCGCGTAGTTGTTCGCGCTAAGGTAATTGTAAGTTTCGCTCCCCATCCTGATCGGGCGCCCGGGCTTGAAGACGAAGCCCGCCGGATACTTCGAGAGGTCCGCGCTTATGCCGAGCGAGACGAGCGCGCACGCCGTCGGCTCGGTCTCCATGCGCATCCTGTCCAGCCACGCGGCTTTTGGCGGATCGTCAAAAAGGCTGTCAATCGCCATCGTGTCGGTCGCGACGATGACCGCGTCCGCCGGCACGAAGCTTCCAGCGACGACAGCGCCGGTCGCCCTGCCGCGCTCGACGACGACGCGCTCTGCTCGCGCGTTCAGCTCGAGCTTCCCGCCCGCCGCCTCGAAAGTATTGACAATCCTTTTGACGAACGGCAGCGAGCCGCCCTCCGGAAATCCGCCGTCGCCGCGGGCGAGCGCGCCAAGGGTGAAAACCAGCGCCAGCGCGCTCTGCCCCTCGCCTGTCAACGATCCTAGCGCCTCGCGGATTCCCTCGTGGGAGAATCGGCTGGCGTACTCTTTCGCCGAGATTTTCGAAAACACGCGCATGACGCCCGCGGCGGACAGGAAGGAAAGCAGCGCGGACGGCGGCGGCGCGCGGCGCTTTTTCGTCACCCTCAGCCCGCGCAGATCCGAGACGACCATGCCGAGGCTTTTCACCTTTCGGATATTCGCGCAAAGGTTTTTTATCTCTTTTGCGTCCGCGGGCGAAAGCTCCAGCAGGCGCGCCTCCGTCTCGTCCGCGTCGCGGTAGATCCGCGCCGGCGCCCCTTCGCCGAAGTACTCCGCGAACGGCTCGTCGTAGCGGACGGCGACGCCGTCGCCCAGCGCGCCGACGTGCCGCCAGCATCCATGCAGCGCCTCGCCCTCGCCGGATCCCGTCAGCCAGTGCATCCCGCCCTCGAACAGGTAGCCGCCGCGCCTCCACGCCGCGCAGTTGCCGCCCGCGACCGAGTGGCTTTCCAGCACGGTCACGTCGAAGCCGCATTTTTGCGCGTACGCTCCCGCGCTGAGCCCGGCGATCCCGCCGCCGATCACGACAATCTTTTTCATAATGCGCTCCTTCTTATCATGCTTGCCTTCCCCTTGCCTGGGCATTTTGTCACAAAACGCGCCATAGAACCAAAACGAATCCGATGGCAAATAAAGCTGAAAAAATTGCCTTGTTGTTTTTTGCCAGCCACGCGGGGAGAAATATGTCGAACCCGATGCTGGTATCATTTGCATATTTTTGACCCAGTATGGTGAGCGGGCATTTCCATTTGCAGACAAAAAGAACCGTCGCCTCAATGAAAATCAGCCCTATGCAAAGCCAAACCAGCGGATTGACTCTATCAAATATCCCCGCGTAGAGTATGTAAAAAATAGCCGACGCTAAAACGCACCATATCGCGGTGTGAATCAGTTTTATCAAAGCAAGCTTTGCGCTGTCGCTTAACTTTTCCATTTGCCCGCGCCTACCAGCCCACGTCCCCGCGCGCTCTCTCCGGGTTTCGCAGGCACGCGACGATCCAGTCCGCCTCGGGCATGGGCGCCTCCGGGTTGAAAGCCGCGTAAAGCGCGACGCCGGAAAGCGCCTGCCAGAAAAGCGCGGCGAGCGCCTCCGGGTTTCCCGCGCGGATCTGCCCAAGCGCCTGCCCTTTACTGACGATGGAAGCGGTCTTTTCCAGCGTCTCCCTCTGCCGCGCGAGCTCCCGCAGCGGCTCCGGCAGCGACGCGCTCATGCGCGCCTGCGCCATGAACACGAACATCCTCGAGGCGAACGGCTCGTCGCGCAGGCTCGAAAGGATGTAAGCCGCGGCTCCCTCGAAGAACTTAAGCGGGTCGCGCTCGTCCGCCTCCATCACCGTCATCGGCCCTTTCGCGCCGATCCAGACGAGCTCCTCGTACAGGCTCGCCTTGGACTCGAAGTAGTGGAACAGCAGCCCCACGCTCGCGCCGGCCTTGTCCGCGATGTCGCTGATTTTCGTTTCCGCGTACCCCTTGGACACGAAAAGCTCGAGCGCCGCCTCGAGTATCTCCCGCCTGCGCTTCTCGCGCTGCTCCCGCCGAATGCCCATTCGCCGAACCTCGCTTCGCTGAATCTTGGTTCGATGATACCGCGCTCGGCGAGGCGCGTCAAGCGCTTTCGCGGCTTCATGTTGAAGCGCGGCCTTTGGCGCGGTATACTCACCTGAGGGAAGGGGCAAAATGGGGGGCAAGGAATGACTGGAATGATCCAGCGGCTTTACGAAAGCGCGCTGCCTGACGAGCTGATTACGGGGCTGATTTTGCTCGTCGCCACTGCTGTTCTCGGTATCGCAGGTTTCGCCATCAAGAGCATCCTGAAAAAGTCCAAGCGCAAAAAGCCTGGCCCGAAAAGCCCGAAAGGCAAGCCCCCACCCGCGAGAAGCGAAACCAATTTCGGCGCTCCCGTGGAGAACAAGGGCAGCATCGTTACGGGCAATGTGGGAAACTTGACCACCAATATCCACATCCACACACCCGCGGAACGCGGCAAAGCTCAAGGCAAACTGATCACCGTGGATTCGGCGCCGCCAGCGTCCGCGCATTTTACGGGTCGCGGCGCGGAACTCGCGAGCATAAGGGCGCGCGTAATGGAGGGCGGCAAGCAATTCGCGCTCGTCGGAGGCATGGGAGGCATGGGCAAGTCCGAGATATGCAAAAAGCTTTTCCACGAGTACATGGGCGCGGACGACGAAAAAATAAAGCATGTCGGCTGGATCGCGTGGTCTGAAACGGGCGGGCTGAAGGGAACTTTCGCCGGCAAGTTCCGCGCCACTGCGAATATCGAAAACATCGACGACAGCTTCAGCGAAACCAAAGCGCTCATAAACGAGCTTGGCAGCGAGCTGCTATTGTTCATCGACAACATGAACGAGATTTCCGCGGGGGACAAGGCCGAGCTTGACTCGCTGGCCTGCAATATCGTCGCCTCCTCGCGGCTTGGCGAGATCGCCGGCTTCCACCCCGTTCCCGTGGGCAAGCTCTCCGTGGAGGAGTGCGTCGAGATTTACAGGAAAAACCGCGACGCCGGAGCCGCGCCGGACGACGGCGTGATATCCGAAATAGTGAAGAAAGCAGGCTGCGTTACCATCGTCGTCGAGTTGCTCGCGCGCGCCGCGAACGCGGCGGTTTCAGACAGCGCGCTGCTGGAAAAGCTGAACGGCAAAGGCTTCGACCTGTCGGACATTCCAGAGGCAGTTTCCGGCGAGATGACATTCAACGAAAGAATGCAGGCGCTCTTCGACGTCTCGAAAGTAACCCCGGCGGAACTTGCGGCGCTGAAGATGTTCTCGCTGTTTCCCCCCATCCCATTGCGCAGGGACACTGCGAAGAAATGGCTGGCTCTGGAAAACTTCAATGCGCTTAACGCCCTTGCAAAAAAAGGCTGGCTGACAAAAACCGGCGAAGCCTTTCACCTGCACGACGTTATCTCCAGCGTGGTTAGGTACAACAACGCGCCCGCATACGACGAATGCGCAGGCTTGATTGACATGCTCGCCGAAGATTTGGGATACGGGATAACGGAAATATTCACAAGCCGTCTTGGCATCCTGCCGCACGGGGAAAGCGTCGCCAGGCATTTCTGGGACGACGAGAAGGAAAACGTCGCTTTGCTGCTTTCCTGGGTTGGATGGCTTTACGATGAACAAGGCGAGTACGGCAAGGCGCTGGAATATTACGAGCGCGCATTGGCTATCAAAGAGAAAACCTTGGGCAAGGAGCACCCTTCTACCGCTGTCACCTACAACAACATGGCCGTGGTTTTTCGCGCCCAAGGCGAGTACGGCAAGGCACTGGAATATCACGAGCGTGCATTGGCTATCCGCGAGAAAGCCTTGGGCAAGGAGCACCCTCACACCGCGACCACCTACAACAACATGGCTCTGGTTTTTCACGACCAGGGCGACTACGGCAAGGCGCTGGAATATTACGGGCGTGCCTTGGCTATCCGCAAGAAAGCCTTGGGCGAGGAGCACCCTGACACCGCGACCACCTACAACAACATGGCCGAGGTTTTTCGCGCACAGGACGACTACGGCAAGGCGCTGGAATATCACGGGCGCGCATTGGCTATCCAAGAGAAAGTCCTGGGCGAGGAGCACCCTTCCACCGCGAGCACCTACAACAACATGGCCGTGGTTTTTCACGACCAGGGCGACTACGACAAAGCACTGGAATATTACGGGCGCGCATTGGCTATCCGCGAGAAAGCCTTGGGCGAGGAGCACCCTGACACCGCGGTCACCTACAACAACATGGCGATATTGCTTGAAGAGCAGGGCAAATATGACGAGGCCTTTGGGCTCTACCTGAAGGCGCTAAAGGCAAGACGCGCGAGGCTTCCGGATGGGCACCCCAGCACGCTCAAGTCTTACGCCGACCTGAAAGACCTCTACCAAAAACGGAACCCCGCCAAAACCGGCGCCGATTTTGAAAGCTGGCTTGAGAAGAGGCTGGGCGGGCAGTAATCGCCGGGAAGGCTGAGCGGCGCGGCGGCGGGCGCCCGGCTTTTCGCGCGCGTCCGGTGTATAATGCGGCATGAGGCTTGGCAGGGAATTTTTCGAGCGGCCGACAGTCGAGCTGGCGCGGGCGCTGCTGGGCAAGCGCTTGGCGATGGGCGCTCTGGAAGGCAAAATCGTGGAGACAGAGGCGTACCTGTTCCGCGGCGATCCCGGCTGCCACGCCGCCCGCGGGCGCACGACGCGCAACGCGCCGATGTTCGGGCCGGCGGGGACGGCCTACGTCTACCTGATTTACGGGATGCACCACTGCCTCAACGTCGTCAGCGGCAGGGAGGGCGAGGGCGAGGCGGTGCTGATCCGCGCGCTGGAGCCGCTGGCCGGAATCGAGGCGATGCGCGAGAGGCGCGGCGGCGGCGGGCGCGGCAGCCGCGGGCTTGAAAGCCTTTGCAGCGGCCCCGGCAGGCTGACGCGCGCCTTCGGCATAACCAGGGCGCACAACGGCTCAAGCCTTATCGACGGGGAGATGCAAATCCTAGACAGCCGGGAGAAGCCGGAAATCAGGGCCTCCGCAAGGATCGGCCTTTCCGCGGGCGAGGATCTGCAATTGCGCTTTTTCGTCGCGGGCAGCGCCTTCGTGTCGGGGACGAAGGCGCAAAACGGCGGCAAGGGAGAGGCCCCGCGCCGGCGCCTGACGGGCTAGCGGCGCCAGGCAGCCCTCGCCGGCTTCGGCGCTTCCCGGGCGAAAGCGCAGAAGCCCCCAGCGCTATTTTTTCCTGATGGCGCCGAAGCCAACGTAGGGAACCAGCGCATCGGGCATTTTCACCGAGCCGTCCTCCTGCTGGAAATTTTCCAGAAGCGCCACTATCGCGCGCGATACCGCGACTGCCGTGCCGTTCAGCATGTGGACGAATTTGTTTTTGCCGTCATCGTCCTTGTAGCGCGTGTTGAGCCGGCGCGACTGGTAGTCCGTGCAGTTGGAGGTCGAGGTGACCTCGCCCCACTCCCCCCCCCCCCGGCCGGGCATCCAGGCCTCCAGGTCCCACTTGCGGTAGGCCGGCGCCCCCAGATCGCCCGCGCAGGTCTCGACGACGCGGAAGGGGATTTCAAGGCCGCGGAAAATTTCCTCCTCGATCGCCAGCAGCTCCCCGTGCATGGCGCCGGATTCCTCCGGCAGGCAAAGGACGAACATTTCGAGCTTGGTGAACTGGTGGACGCGGTAAAGGCCTTTCGAGAACTGGCCCGCGGCGCCGGCCTCCCGGCGGAAGCAGTGCGAAAGGCCGGCCATGCGCAGCGGCAGCTTTTCCTTCGCGACAATGGAATTTGCGTGATAGCCGCCCAGCGTGATCTCCGCCGTGCCGACCAGGCAGGCGTCCCCGCCGTCGAGCGTGTACACGTTGGACTCTGCGCCGCGGGGATTGAAGCCTATGCCCTCCAGTATTTCCGCGCGCGCGATGTCCGGCGTGATGAAAGGCTCGAAGCCCTTTCCTGTCAGGATGTCCAGCGCGTAGCGGACCAGGCCCAGCTCCAGCATGACGCCCTCGTTTTTGAGGTAGTAGAACTTCGCGCCGGAGACCCTGGCGCCGGCGTCGAAGTCCAGGATGCCCAGATCCTGCCCGAGCCTTGCGTGGTCGGCCGGCTCGAAGGCGAAGCGCGGCGGCTCCCCCACCCTTTTTATCTCCAGGCTGTCCTTGTCGTCGCGGCCCTCCGGGACGTCCGGATGCGCCATGTTCGGAATCTCCCGCGCCCGCGCGGAAAGCTCCGCCTCCGCCGCGCCCAGCGCCGCCTCGGCCGCGGCGATTTCCTCCTTGAGCCGCTTCCCCTCATCGACCAGCGCCGCGCGCTCGGCCGCTTCCATCCTGCCCTTCATGGAGGCGGCGTTTGCGTTGCGCTTCTGCTGAAGGGCCTGCAGCGCCGTGGCCAGCGCAGCGCGCTCGGCGTACAGGCGCGCGGCGGCGTCCGCGTCGGCGCTCATGAAGCGGGCGGCGATGTTGCGCTTCACCGCGTCCAGGTTTTCCGCAATGAACTTGTAGTCAAGCATGGGCTAAGCGTAGCGGTTTTGCGGCAAATGGGCAAGGCGCCGGCGCAAAGGGCAATGCCCGACCCCTGCCCGCGGCGCTCGCGGGAGGGGGCGGGTCAGGCAGGCCGGGCCAGCTCCAGGAAAAGCTCCGCCTTTCGAAGCAGGCCCGGCCGCCTCATTTTCTGTGGCGGGTGAACGACCTTATAAGCCGGCTCTTCGGGCTGTGGCTTTCGCCGCCGTGGCCAAGCTGCAGACGGTCCTTGATCCCAAGGCCGATCGCCCTGTTCAGCTCCTCAAGGCCGAACCGGTTTACGTTGCGCATGTACTCCCTCATCGCCGCGTCGTCGCGCTCGATGTAGAGAAACAGCTCGTCGGTGATGTTTTCAATAAAGCCGCTAACCAGCGCCTCAACATATTCGTGAGAGCTCATGCCCGCCTCCTGCCGCGTTTTGCGCCGCCAAAAGCGCCGGCCTGCCAAGGCCCGCGCAGCCTTCGCCGCCGCCTGCATAGAATATCGCAGCGGCGCGGGCGGCGGTCAAGAAAATTTTCGGCAGGCCGGCGGCGGGCTCGGGGCGGGCATGCGGGCATTTTGAAGAAAAAACGCGCTGGAAAAAAACGCGCTGGAAAATACGCCGGCGCATGGTTATATTTTAGCCAATCCGCCGGATTCCGCCCCGCGGCGAAAATTCGGCAAGCTGAGGAGGCAAAAATGCGGTTCGCGAAAAAAATTCTGGCAGCAGCCGCTGCGCTTGGCTTTCTTGCGCTGTCATGCGAAAGGGATGACAGGATCACTGTCAAGGTTGGCGACACGTGGAGCCCGACCCACCCGATAGCGCGGGCCATGGACGAGGTGTTCAGGCCGCAGGTCGAGGCGCAAAGCGAAGGCGCCATCAGGGTTGAGGTTTACCATTCCGGAATGCTCGGAAACGAGCAGACGCTTTGGGACAGCGTGCGCAACGGCGCCATCGAAATGGCCATCGTGGGCTCCGTCATGAACAGCGAGTACCGGCCCATGCTCATATCCGACTGGCCGTTTCTTTACAGGGATTTGGAGCATGCCAAAAAAGTGTGGACGGGCGATTTTGCCGACGACTTTATAGCCGGCTTCAACGCGCATTTCCCGGCGGTGAAGCTGCTTTCCGTGGGGCCCAACAGCGCGCGCGCGTTTACATCGAGCAGGCCGCTTAGGAGCGTCGGCGACTTCAGGGGGCAGAGGTTCCGCGTGCCCGCAAACCCGATACACACAGGGCTGGTAACGGACCTTGGCGCCAGCGCGCAGGTCGTGCCGCTCAACGATCTTTTCAGCGCCCTGCAAACGGGGGTTGTTGACGGGCAGGACAACGGAATGGTAACCGTGCTAAGTGAAAACCTCAGCGAGGTGCAGGGCTTCCTTCTGGAAACGAACCACATCGTGGCCACCATGCAGATCATCGCGAACGCGCGGTTTTTTGGCAGGCTTTCCGAGGAGCACCGGGAAATAGTCCGCGGCGCTGCCAGGGACGCGGCGCTGTGGGCATGGGGCGAATACATAAGATCCATTGACGAGGATCGCGAGGAGCTTATTCGCCGGGGCGTGACTGTCACGCCTTTGAGCGGCGCGGACAGGGAGGCCATGATAGAGGCGATCCGGCCCACCCTTGACAGGCTGCACGCGGAAAACCCATGGGCGGCGGATCTGACGGCAAGGGCAAGGGGCGTGAAGTGAGCCTTAACCGCCTTTCCAACAGGATATTCAAGGCGATCGAAATCATGATAGCCGTTTTTCTGGCCGTCATGATCTCGCTGGTCTTCATGAACGTCGTCGCCCGGTACGTCTTCAGCGCGGGCTTCGTCTGGTCGGAGGAAATCGCGCGGCTGTGCTTTGTCTTTATTGTCTACCTGGGCTCCATCGAGGCCATGCGCGACAATCGGCACCTGATGATTGACACCGCAATGCGAAAGGCGCCAAGGCCTTTGCAGGCGGCGCTGTACGCCACTGCGCAGGGGATTGTCGTTTGGATGATGATCGTGCTGACGCGCGGCGCCTGGGGGCTTGCGGTTCAGAACAGGCGCAATGCCTGGATCGCGACGGGCTTTCCGTCGTATGTCGTGCATTTTTTCGGGTGCCTTTTGGGGGCGTCCGTCGCTCTTATCGCGGTGTTTAACCTTGTCCGCCTTTTCGTCTTCAAAATGCCGGTAAGCGAGCTGATAAGAATCCGGGACGAAAGCGAGGCCGAGGGCGAGGGCGGCGAGCGCAATTCATCGAGCTGAAGCGCGGGGGCTGGCATATGGACGTGACTGTTTTGGCCATAATATTTTTGGCCTCGCTTGTGGCCGCGATAATGCTTGGCGTTCCCATAGCGTTCGCGATGCTTTTCTCGTCGGTTGTCACCGCCCTCAGCATGGGCGGCAGCGCCACCAACCCGCAGATAATCGCGATGCAGCTAATGCAGGGGGCGGACAGCGTTGCCCTCATGGCGCTGCCGTTTTTCATCCTTGCCGGCGAATTCATGAACCGCGGCGGGCTTACGAAGCGCATAATAGCCTTTTGCGATATTTTCGTGGGGCGCATAAGGGGCGGGCAGGGCTATGTCGTCATCTTCGCCTGCCTTCTTTTCGCCAGCCTCGTCGGATCGGCCGTTGCCAGCACCGCCGCGCTGGGCGCCATTCTAATCCCGATGATGGCGAAATCCAGCTACAGCCGCCCGAAAGCCGCCGGCCTTGTGGCAAGCGCGAACCTTGTCACGCCCATTACCCCGCCCTCGGTTCCGCTGATACTTTACGGCGCGGTGGCCGGCGTTTCCGTGAGGACGCTTTTTCTGGGCGGGATTGCGCCCGGCATTTACCACACGCTGGTCATGTGCGCGGTTTGGTTCTTCGTTTCCAAAAAAGACGGGATAAGATCGGCCGCCGAGCGCCCGACCTTTAAGCAGGGAGCCAAAATATTTGCCGACGGGCTTTGGGCCCTGCTTCTTCCGGCCATAATACTCGTGGGCCTGCGCGGCGGCATATTTACGGCGACGGAAGCCGGCGTCGTGGCCGTGGTTTACGCAATTATCGCGGGGCTTTTTATCTACAGGGAGCTTAAGCCCCGGGATTTTTTCAAGGCCTTTGTGTCCGGCGCGAAAATGTCGGCGGTGGTCATGTTCCTCGCGGCGACGGCCCAGGTCTGCGCGTACATGCTTACCATATCCCGCGTTCCGCAGGCTGTAACCGAATCGCTCGCCCCGCTTGTCGAAAACCCCATGCTTCTGAATTTCGTCTTGCAGGCAATCATCATCGCGATGGGGCTTGTCATCGACGTTGTGCCAACAATCCTGATAATGACGCCGATTATGCTGCCGCTGCTTCAGGCGGCGGGCATCGATCTTGTGTATTTCGGCATAGTGTTCACGCTTTCGAACTGCCTGGGCCTGACCTCCCCCCCCGTCGGACCCGTCCTCAACGTGGCCTGCGCGACCGGAAAGGTAAAGATGGAGGAGCTGCTGCCAACCATTGTCCCGTACTATATATTCCAGTGCCTTTTGGTGCTGGCACTCGTGCTGTTTCCGGAATTAATCACGGCGCCTCTGCAGTGGATAGCCGGCTACACGGCGCTTCCGCAGCAAAACATTATCCAAATTCTGTTTGGGCGATAAGCCCGGGGGAGGACGAGAATGCTGCAGCTTCTGGCAAAAGAGCCCATGTCCCTTGCGATGACTCAGGCGAAAGGCCCGGAAGCGGCGGGCCCCGGGGAAGTCCTGGTAAAAGTAAAGGCCGCCGGCATATGCGGCTCCGACATGAGCATTTACCGCGGCACTTCCCCCGTCGCGACGTACCCGCGGGTTATGGGGCACGAGACTGTCGGGATCGCCGAGGAGACGGGGGAAGGCGTAAGCCGGGTAAAGGCCGGCGATCACGTCATAGTCGATCAGGTTTTGGCCTGCGGCGAGTGCTATCCGTGCAGCATCGGGCGGCCGAACGCCTGCTCGAACCTGAAGGTTCGCGGCGTTCACGTCGACGGCGGCTACAGGGAATACATGGCGGTGAAGGAGGACGCGCTTTACGTCCTGCCAAAGGATTTGCCATTCACCGATGCCGTCATGATAGAGCCCATGAGCATCGCGTTTCAGGTTTGCTCCCGGGGGGAAATCACGAAGGACGACACGGTGCTTGTGCTTGGCGCCGGCGCATTGGGAAAAAGCCTGATCCGCGCAATACTCCTGACAGGCGCAACGATCATAGCGGCGGACACCGTTGCCAGGCGCCTTGAGGAGGCCGCCGAGCTTGGCGCAAGGCATTGCATCAATTCCGGCGAGGAAAGCCTGGCGGAAAAGCTGCGCGAGTGCTCGAGGTGGGGGCCGACGGTTTCCATCGACGCGGCGGGCTTCGCCGAATCCCTTTCCCTGCTTGCCGATGTCACAAGCAATGCCGGCCGCATCGTCACGACCGGCTTTCTCGACAGGCCGTCGCAGGTGCGGCAGCTCAGGATAACCGCAAAGGAGCTGGACATCCGGGGCTCGAGGCTTCAAAACAGGAAGTTCGAGGAGGTGATTGACGCGTGCAGGGCCGGGAAGATAAAGCTTGAGGGCTCGGTTTCGCACGTCGTCCCCTTCGCCGACGCGATCGGCGCCTTCGAGCTGGCGGACTCCGGGAAAGAGGACATAAAAAAGGCCGTTCTTGCCATGTGAGCCGCCTATGCCCGCTAAGCGGGCGCAGGCTCAGGGCAAGGCGCCGGCGCCGAAAAAGCGCGGCCCGGAAGCGCAAAAACCCGAGCCGCGCTTTGCTTTTTCAGTCCACCAGCGTCGGCAATGCGCCGTTGGCTAGCTGGATAGCGCCGGCGCCCTGCAAATTCGCCAGCGCCTGCGGGCCGTCCAGCGTCACCCCGTTGAAGACATTGTTGGGCCTGAACCGGAAAGCGCCGGGGGTTGAAGTCCCGTTTGCTACGTTGTGCAGGCGGATCAGGGGCTGCTGGCCGCCGCCGCCGCTGACGGTTACGCCGTCCATAAGCAGGCTGTCTGGCGCCAGAACCGCCGCGTTCGTGCCTCCGGGCTGCTGGCCGCCGTGCAGGGAGAGCAGGCCCATTCCTGCGCCCGGCGCGAAAGTGAAATCGCTGTTGCGCAGAGTCAGGCTGAAAGAATCGGTCCGCACAATGTGAGTCAAGCCGGGAGGAACGCCTGGGTGGCCTGGCGACTGATATATTCTGTTGAAAATGAACGCTTCCCTGGGCGAGTTGCTTCGCAGATTGACAAACTCGCAGCCATCAAACAGCACCTCGGCTCCCCCGCCGAAAAGAAACATCGAGCGATCGCTGTCGGCGGCGGACGGGGGGTCGAACTCGATTAGCCGGCTGTCATGGGCAAATGTGCTTCTTAGGAATGCTCCGGTTCCAAACAGGCGGATTATCTTGCCGTTTCCCCCCGCGGCCGTGGAGTTAACAAAATCCGTGTCCGCTATGGCAAAGCTTGCTCCGGCGCCGACTCCGTTGATGGCGCCGCCACTGCCGCCGGCCCTGGAATTTTCAAAGCGCGATCCGGATATGCCAATGGCGCTAACGGTATCCCAAGCATGAATGGCGCCTCCGTGGTTGCCGGAACTGCTGTTTATGAATTGCGAATTTGCCACGGCAAGAGCGCCGCCAATGCCGATGGCGCCGCCGCTTTCCATAGCCGAGGAGTTTTCAAAGCGCGAGCCCGATATGGCAATATCTGCGCTGCTGCTGGATGCACTGACAGCGCCGCCGCTGCGGGCGGCGCTGCTGTTTGCGAACTCCGAATTTTCCACGGCAATGGCTCCTACGTCGATGCTGACAGCGCCGCCCCAGCCTCCGGCCGTGGAGTTTTCAAAGCTCGAGCCGGATATGGCAGCGGCGGCGGCGGAGCCGGATGCGCGGATGGCGCCGCCGGAACCTCCGGCGCTGGAGTTGTAAAAGCGCGAGCCGGATATTGCAATGGCGGCGGCGGCGCCGGGCGCATTGACAGCGCCGCCGTTAGTTCCGGCCGTGGAATTTTCAAAGCGCGATCCGGATATGGCAATCTCCGTGCCGGCGGCCCTAGCGTTGACATTGATGGCGCCGCCTGATTGGCCTGAGCTGTTGTCCGTAAAATTAGCGCCCGTGACGGAAAAAGCGGCAACGCTGTTCCAAACCAAAAGAGCCCCGCCCGCGCCCTCGGCTCTGTTGCCTGCAAAGTCCGAATCCGTCACGGAGACAATGCCGCCGCCCGAGCTGATGGCGCCGCCGTTGCCGGCGGTGGCGCCGTTTTTAAACTGCGAGTCCGCCACGGTGACCGCGGAGGCGCCCGCGTAAATGGCGCCGCCGCTGCCCTCCGCCGCGTTGCCCTCAAAGCGCGTTCTAAGCACGGCAAAGGCGGAGGCGAAGCCGGCGGGAGGGCGCTGGTCGAAAAACACGCCGCCGCCGCGGGCCGCCGTTCCCGCCAAGGCGCAGTTGGCCGCCGTCGTGTTCCTGATCGCCGAATCGCGCAGCTCAAAATTCACGCTGCGCGCGCCGGAGCCTATCGCAGTGGCGGCAATTCCCCTCCCCCCGGTATTTTCGATCGTCGAGCCAGAAATCAGGATGCGGTCGAACACCGAGCCGATGCGGATGCCGGTGGAGCGAAGATCGCGAATCTCGGCATTGGAAACCTGCAGCCTTCTTTCGCCCGCGGCGGCCGAGGAAAGCTCCATGCCGACATCGGCTTCCTCAACGACCGCATTGACGACTTCGATGGATGCTGCGCCGCCTGAAACCGAAATGCCCGGGCCTTCGGCATTTCTGACGCTGCCGTTAAGAACCAAAATTTCGCCGGCGGAAGCGCTGAGCAGCATGCCCGCGGTTCCGGCGCCTTCGACGCTGCTGTCAAAGATCACGATCCCTCCGGCAGCGGAAATGCTAATGCCCCTGTCCCCGACGTTTCCGGCGCTGCTGCCTAAAACCGAGACTGTTCCGCTGCCGCTTATCAAAAATCCCGTTCCGCCGTTCGGCGCGTTTTCCGCGCGCGCGTTTATGATGTCAACCGCGCCCGCGCCGGATACGTGAAAGGCGCCGCGCGCCAGAATGCCGGGAGCGTTCCCCAAAAAGTTTTCCACTGCGGCGTCGCGGATCTCTACACTGCCGCCGCCGCCTCCGCCAAGGAGGCCGAGGCTAATGGATATGCCGTGATTGTCGCGGATGCCGTCGCCGATGCCGTCCGCGCGGATGCCTGAAAGCCGCACGTTCCCGGATATCGCGGGAAAGCCATCGGCCCAGTTCCAATTGCCATCGGTCGGCGAGATGCGAATGGCGCTAAGCGCGATTCGGCTCATCTGCGCGCCTGCGATTTCGATGCCGCCCGCGCCGGAGGCGGCAACGGAAATCGCGCTGCCGGAAACGTCCCGCAGCTCCGCGCCGCTTATGGCAATGCCCGCATTGCCGGGGGCGCCGATCGCTATGCCGTCGCCGCCTATTAGCCGGCCGGAAATGCCTGAAAGGTCGCGCCGCCCGCTTCCGCCGTCAATGCGAATGCCGCTGCCGGAAATTTCCATCATGTCAGCGGCGCTTATTTCAATGTCGCCGTAAGCGCCGCCAATGAAAATGCCATCGCCGCCGATGCCGCTCATCCGCGCGCCGCTGATCTCCGCGCCGGAGGAGCCCGAAAGCCTGACGGCGCCGCCAAGCAAGTCCGAAAAGCCGGCATCGGCCACCGAGAGCCTCGCGCCGCCTGAAAGCCTCGCGCTGATCGCCGAGCCCGCGCCTGAGAACTCGATGCCGTCGAAGGAAACGTCTCCGCCGATTTCGCGCGCCTCGCCGCCGCCGAAGGCGCCGAACAGGTTTTGCGATCTCCGCCCGCCGCCAAGGTCGCCGCTGGCGACGGTTCTGCTTGCGCCGGGCATCCTCTGGCCCCTGGCCGTTTCCCAGCCGGCGAAGCCCCCGACGAAGCTGACGTTCGGCGACAGCGGGAAATATGCCTGCTCGTCCCCCGAGCCGCTGGGCCTGTAGGTTCCGGCGGCTATCCAAACCTCCCTGGGATCGCCCCCGGGGAACATGGCCGCGGCCTGGGCCGCCTCGCGCAGGCAGCGGAACGCGTTCTGCCAGCTTGTCCCGTCGCCGTGGCCGGCGGCGCTTTGGTCGACGAAAATCCTGAGGGACGGCAGCTCCCGCACGATCACCGCGTAAGATCTGGAATGAAGGCCGTTCGGGGAAGTCACCTCGTACTCCACTGGGCCGTCAAAGACGCGGCCGGAAACGCCGGAAGCCTGCGCCGCGCCGCTCACGCTCACCGGCCCCGTGGCCTCGAAGCGCGGCGTCATCACCCGCTCCGTAATGTAAAGGCCCGCAGGGCCGAACACGGTTATCGTTCCCTGCTGGATGCGGCCGATCATCGGCTCGCCGAGCCACGGGTTCTCCTCCGGGAAAAATCCAAACGACGTTATCAGCGCGTCCGACGAGGTGTCGCGGACAAGCCGCGTCTGCACCGAGTAGTGCCGCCGCAGCGCCGGATCCAGCGGGCAGGAGACAATGTATGTTATGCGGCTGCCGAAGTTCTGCGGGCTGGAGCCCGAAACCTGGACGCTGCCCAGAACGGCCACGATTCCCTGCGCGGAAAATTCCGGGACAAGCGTCTCAGGCGCTGCGGCGCCGCCGAAATGCACGTCGATCACGATAAGGCCGTCGCCTATCTCGCCCGAGCTGCCGCGGATTAGGCCGGGGTTGTGCGCCTGCGACAGGCCAAACGACAGCATCCGCGGCGCCTCGCGGGCCAGGCTGACAAACTCGACGCGCACCGTGTACGTTCGGCTGAACTGGAGGTTGCGCGAGGTCACCCTGTATTCCAGCGCCTGCGAAAAATCCTGGGCGCTTTGCCCGGATGCCTGCAGGGCCCCGCCGACCCGCGCCGTGCCGGGGGTGATGAAGCGCGGGATCAGCGCCGAGGGCCGCGCGCCTGAGTACAGCACCTGCAGCGTGATGGTCCCGAAGTCGCCGTCGTCCACGATCGCGGCCACCGATGTGGCGGCTATGCCCGGGTTGTCGGCCCATGCGAAGCGAAAGTCCGTTATGCTGCGCACGGTGTCAGGATCCTCGCGGAACGTTACGATGATCTCGTAGTCCTTTGCCAGCCCGCCGCGCGTCACGGTTGCCGTTCTGGCCTGCGGGACGTCGAAAGCCGCGTCGAACTGAATGGCGCTTTCGCCGGAGACGATTTCGATTCCGCCGATTGACAGCGATTCGCCCAATATTTCGAAGGAGGGGATCAGGGCGAAGCTAAGGCTCGGCATCTCGACCGGGTAAAAGGCCGCGGCGCGCAGGGTGGAGCCGGAGAAAACGGGGACCGCGTCGGAGATCAGCTCGGGATTGCAGTATTTGGAAAAGCGCAGGCCGAGGATGCGCGGCTCGGCTGTGTACTCCGACACGGTAACCGTGTACTCGCGCACGCTGCCCTGCCCGGAGATGACAAAGAAATTGACGGGGCCTGAAAAGTCGATGGGCATGCTCAGCGCCGGGATGCTGAACCCCGGCGTTGAGCGGATAAGGCTTTTGACATGCCCTGGCAGATCCGCGGCCGTGTGCAGCGCGAAGACCTCGCTGACGAGGTCGATTTCCGGAAACGCGGCGGCCACGTAGTCGAAGGTCACGGGGATGAGGCTGGCGCCGGGCGAAACGCCTATGCTGGGCAGCAGCGCCCGGATGTCGGCGCCGGGCGCGACCTTTGCGCTTATGGCATTCTCTCCGATGACGGCGGCGCCGATCTGGCCCGGCAGCTCGAAGGAGACGATGCGGTCCCCGTCCGGCGGGATCAGCTCGTGGAAAAAGTTGTTGCAGCCCCCGAGGAAAACCGCGAGCGCGATTCCCGCGCAGATGGCGCCGGCGGCGATTTTCGCCCTCGCCGACTTTGCGGCGCCTGCCGATTTTGCCGCGCTTGCGGCTTTCGCCGCCCTGTTCGATTTCGTCGATTTCATGCTACTCTCCTTGCCAATTTCCGCATTCGATTTCCAGTTCCACTGCGCGCCTTGATTCCCACGTTTCGTCCGCCAGCTCCGGCGCGCCGCCCATTCCGAAAAATTCCACCGTTATCCTGCCCTCGCATATCCCGTGGCGCGAGACCAGGTAGTCCCTGACGTAAAGCGCGCGCGCCAGCGACAGCGCCTCCAGCGCCGCCCGATCCCCGAACGGCGCCGCATGCCCGCGCAGGGCGACGCGTAGCTCCGGGTTTTCCCGCAGGCGCTCGCCCGCCTCGCGCAGCGCGGGCCTGTAGCGCTCGGCGAGGATCGCGCCGTCCGGGTAAAACCGCGCGGCGGAAAGCGCCCTCTCGATCGGCGCCCTTTCGGCGATCGGCGGATCCTCTGGTGCCGGCGGCTCTTCCGGGATATCGCGCTCCTCCGGCGCCGGCGCGTATGCGGGCGCATGCGCGGGCGCGCATATTGCAAATTCCGCCTGACAGATTTCCGCCGCGCGAGCCTCCGCGGGCCTTTGCCGCGCCCGGCAAGCCGCGAAGGGCCTGAAGGAAACGCCCGCCTCGATAAACGGCATGGGGATGGGGCTTTCGCTTTCGAAAAGCGCGTCCAGGCCGCCGCCGAGGTGCAGCCTGAGATTCAGCGGAAGGTCGTATGTCAGAAACAGGCGGGCGCCGGCTATGGGCGTTCGCGCGCGGGAGGTTTGCAGGTTTCCGGTGAGCATGGCGATGGCGTTTTCGTAGTGCGCCACGCCGGAAAACACGACCCCCGCGCCGATGTTTCCCTGCAGGCTGAACCCCCAGCGCAAAGGCAGGGTGTAGCCGGCGCGGAAGACCACCGGGACTAGCTCGATGCTCAGCACCAGCGGGTTGGTTCCGTCGACGCGCGTGAAGCCCGACTCCAGCGCGAAGTGGAAGCGGCGCAGCTCGTAGCCGACGGCGCCCCTGAAGCCCGGGCGCGGGTCGATGAATTCCTGAAAAAGCCTGGGGGTGTGAAAAAAGCTGCCGGCGGCGTAGAGGTAGAGCGAGCCGCGCCGGCGCGCCGCCTCCGGATGGGCATGCGCCTGAAAGGCGGGCGCCTCAAAAGCATGCGCCTGAAATGCCGGCGCCGAAAAGGCAATCCCGGCCAGGAGCAGCGCGAGGGGGCAAAAAAATTTTCGCGAATTTGCGTTTTTATCTGGACATGCGCGGCGTTTTCGCGTTATAATATTTGCGTTGCGTTGCGTTGCGTTGCGTTGCGTTGCGTTGCGTTGCGTTGCGTTGCGTT
>Ga0209755_10003880_pt1 | contig 18225 bp, 16 predicted proteins | sample TergutCo191P1_FD_187301 | JGI IMG/M metagenome (GOLD analysis project Ga0209755, IMG submission 187301) | Cornitermes sp. P1 segment gut microbial communities from Petit-Saut dam, French Guiana - Co191P1 (SPAdes) (version 2) | ecosystem: Host-associated > Arthropoda: Insects > Digestive system...
TTCGCGGTCAAGTTCCACGCGCGCAAAATCCTGGCGGCTTTCGATAATCTTCTTCATTTCCGCTTCAACGGCGGGAAGATCGGCTTCGGTGAACTGCGGTTTGCCGCTCTCGTTTGCGGGAAACTGGAAATCGTAGTAAAAGCCGTTTTCGATAGACGGGCCTATGGCAACTTTCGTGCCGGGAAAAAGGCGGGTCACAGCTTCGGCCATGACGTGGCTGACGGAATGACGGATCAAAGCCAGGCGTTCGCCCGCTTGAGGTTTATCTGGGTTGGAATTGGACATAACACTAGAATGACGGAATTTGTATGAATCAGTCAACTCCTCCGGACTTGATTCTCCACATAGCATCATAATGACATTACATCCTATCAGGATGTGAAATACAGTCTATTGGGGGTACGACAAAGACAGAATTTCCGTTTTCGTCCTGCTCAATGGAGGCTAAATACACCCAAATTCATAGGAAAAACATTTTTTCGGAATTTAATTGCATATTTCTCAATATTTTTCACTAAAAACCTTGACTTTGCGGGTTTATTTTCGTATCTTTAAAGTAATGCTGATGATACGTTGTTAGATGAAGCCTTTACGGCAACAGCTAACTTGTTTTACAACATGTCAAATCATCGATACGTATCTCAGTTGGCCTCCCGGGTTTCCTCACCTCCTTTTCCCGGGGGGCTTTTTTATGCCTCTTGCAAAGCAAAATAAGTTTTGCAAGAGGCGCTTTTTTATGCTACACTACTCCATATGATGAAAAGCGCTTTATCCTGGTTTTGTTCCAGTCTGCCGGTTTTCCTTGCTGTACTTTTTTTCGTGCTGGTTGCCGCTCTTTTTTCCGGCTGCTACACCGTAAGGCAGGGGGCAAGTTTCCTGGGCTACATTCACCGTGCCGTTCCCCTGGAAACGCTTGTTACAAGGGAAGGCGCCACGGAAGAAGACCGCCTTTTTGTCGAAAAGGTAGAAAATATACGCCGTTTTGCCACAGAATACCTGGGGCTTGACGGGGTCAGAAATTACACGACCTATGTGGCGCTGGACAGGAACTTCCTTGCGGCGGTTGTTTCCGCCACCGCGGCGGATTCTTTTGACCGCCACTACTGGTGGTTTCCGGTGGTCGGCAGGGTTCCCTACAAGGGCTTTTTCAATGTCCGGGACGCCCGGCGGGAACGGGAGCGGCTGGAAAGGCGGGGGCTTGATGTCTGGGTGCGGGGAGTGGGAGCTTTCAGCACCCTGGGCTGGTTCAGAGACCCCCTCTTTACCTTTATGCGGGAATATTCAGTCAGGGAACTGGCCGATCTCATTATCCACGAACGTGTTCACGCCACGGTATGGCTGACAAACCATCCCCAGTTTAACGAGCAGTTGGCCCAGTTTGTCGGCGTTGAGGGAGCGCGGCAGTTTATGGAAAGAATGGGCATACAGGAAGATGAGGAGGCCCTTGCTAAACGCAGGGCCGACAGAACCACCTATTTTGCGTTTCTGCAGGGCCTTATCGCGGAACTGGAGGCAATGTTCGCAAGTACGGAACCAAGGGAAGAAAGGCTGCGGCGCAGAGACGAAATCATCCAGGCGGCCCAGGCGCGTTTCGAGGCCGATTTTGACGAGCTTTTTTACACCGACACATTCCGTTTTTTTATCGATTTGCCGGTGAATAATGCGTATCTGGATCTTTTCAGGCTTTATCACGAGGAAGATCACTTTTTCAGAGACCTTTTTGAAAGGTCGGGAAGCGACCTTCCGGCGTTTATCGCCGCCGCAAGAACCCTTAACCCCCGCCAAAGGCGGGGGACAGACCCGAGGGTCGAGTTTATAAGGGCCCTTGGGCTAACGCCTTAGCAGCAACCTTTCTTGAGGTTATAAAACGCCTTGCAGCCGGCATACTCAGCGACGCCTTCAAGTTCGTCCTCGATGCGCATAAGCTGGTTGTACTTGCAGACACGGTCAGTACGGCTCATGGAGCCGGTCTTGATCTGTCCGGTTTCCAGAGCCACTACCAGGTCGGCGATGAAACTGTCTTCGGTTTCGCCTGAGCGGTGGGAAATGATGGAGGTGTACCCCGCACGTTTGCCCATTTCCACGGCTTCGTAGGTTTCCGTAAGCGTGCCAATTTGGTTTACCTTTATGAGGATGGAGTTGCACGCGCCCATGGCAATGCCTTTCTCCAGCCGCTTTGTGTTGGTAACAAAGAAGTCATCCCCCACGATCTGAACCTTGCTGCCAAGGGCCTTGGTGAGTTTCACATAGCCGTCAAAGTCGTCCTGATCCAGGGCGTCTTCTATGGAGATGATAGGATACTTGCCCACCCAGTTGGTGTACAGTTCGATCATTTCATCGGCGGTAAAGAGTTTGCCGGGGTTGGATTTCCAGAACTTGTAGCCTTTCTTTTCGCCTTCATCAAAAAGTTCGGAACTGGCGCAGTCCAGGGCAATGCTGATCTGCTCGCCGGGCTTGTATCCTGCTTTTTCAATGGACTTCATGATAAAGTCCAGGGCTTCCTGGTTGTCCATGTCCGGAGCAAAGCCGCCTTCATCGCCTACGGCAGTGTTCTTTCCCGCATCGTGCAGGAGCTTTTTAAGGCTGTGGAAAACTTCGGCTGTCCAGCGCACCGCTTCCCTCATGGAGTCCGCGCCCACAGGCATGATCATGAATTCCTGGAAGTCGATTTTGTTGTCGGCATGTTTGCCGCCGTTGATGATGTTCGCCATGGGAACCGGCAAAAGGTTAGCATGGAAGCTGCCCAGATACCTATAGAGGGGGATGCCCAAACATTCCGCCGCGGCGCGGGCAGTTGCCATGGATACGCCAAGGATGGCATTGGCACCAAGTTTGGCCTTGTTTTCGGTTCCGTCCAGCTCGATCATCAACCGGTCAATGTTGACCTGTTCCAGAACGCTCATGCCCTCGATTTCCGGTGCTATGATGTTGTTGACATTTTCCACTGCCTTCATAACGCCTTTGCCCAGGTAGCGGCCTTTCTCGCCGTCCCTAAGTTCCACCGCCTCATAAGCGCCCGTGGACGCTCCGGAAGGAACGGCGGCCCTTCCAAGGGAACCGTCCTCAAGACAAACATCAACTTCTACTGTGGGATTCCCACGGGAATCAATGATCTCCCTTGCCTCGACATATTCAATAATGCTCATATAACTCCTCCATATAAATGGTTATGCAATGTATTCTTCATAATCTCCGTTTTTTGTGCAGGAAGTCAAGGGAGGCAAAGCAAGTTATTGATTATGGAAAGCGGCCAGACGGAAATTCGCCCGTCTGGCCGCTGGTGTTTTTAGTGCACAGAAACAAGTTTGCTGCTTCTGGCTGTTTTAGCGTTGGAAACGGACCTCGTCGCATTGTCGACAATATCCTGAAGCGTTTTGGCGGTATTCGTTTTGGTGGCTACAGCAAGAGAAATGCTTACAGGAATCTTCAAATCTTTCTTTACCTCAAAGCGGGTGCTTTTGATCTTCTTCTGAATTTGTTCGGCAAATTTTACGGCGGTTTCGTGTTTGGTGTTAGGAAGCGTAATCGCAAACAGATCATCACTGTACCTGGCCATCAGGGTGCCTTGCTTGAAGCTGTTGCGTACGCGCATGGTTAATATTTTTAACACGCTGCTTCGTGCCTTTTCGCCGTGGGTGTCTGCGATCTGCCGCAGCTCGTCAACGCTGAACATGATAAGGTTAAATTCCCGGTTTTCGTCAATGCAGTAGCGCAGCTCCTGTTCCGCATTCGTGTCAAAGTAGGCCCTGTTGCGGAGACCCGTATCTTCGTCGATGAAAGCCTTGGTTTCAGAGTCACTGATCCTGTGCAGGGTTTCCTTGCTGGTTTCAATCATACGCCGCGCGGCTTCTTTTACCTGGTGGGTAACCTCGTTCACATCGCTTATCGACTGTAATATCTGCTTGCTGCCCTCTCCCTGTTCTTCCATGGCCTGCAGGATTGTGCCTTCCTGCCCCACCACGGTTTTTACACCGTCGCCTATCGCGTTAAACTTGTCCATCACAACATCTGTTGATTTGGTGATTTTGTCGATCGAACTTTTAATGCTCTTCAGCACCGCGCTGATCGTCTTGGACTGCCTGCTGGAGTTTTCTGCCAGTTTGCGTATCTCGTCCGCTACCACCGCAAAGCCGCGTCCGCTATCACCCGCATGAGCCGCTTCAATGGCTGCGTTCATCGAAAGGAGGTTTGTCTGGCTGGCGATATTCTGCATTACGGCGTTGATTTCCAGGAGGGATTCAGATTCACGGGCAATCCCCTGGATGTCGACGACTACGTCGTTAAGGCTTGTGTGCCCAGCCACCGAAGCATCCTCCAGTTCCCTTACGTTTTTCGAGTTGGACGACAGCGTGTTGGTGAGCGAACGGATATTGCCTATCATTTCCTCAATGGCCGCGGAGGAGAGGTTCACGGATGATGCCTGTGATTCCACATGTTCGTTAAGCTGCTGCACCATAGCCTGTATTTTGTTTTGTATAACCCTTTCCTTTTCCTTTTCATGGTAGTGGTCACGCAGATCTCGGCTGTAGGCAATGGCGTGATCCTTGCCGTCAATATTAATGCGGTGCATAATTTCCTCGGTGGGAACCAGCGACCCATCGCTGTGCAGATATGTCCACACATAACGGCAGCTGCCCTCATGCAGGGCTTTCTTAAGCATTTCGCTGCTTTTGGCAATTGAATCAGAGCCGTCAGGCTGGGTTTTTGGCAAAAACCGGTTGAAGTTGGTCATGAACATCTGCTGATCGGGGATTCCGAACATATTTTCCACTTCCTTGTTCACATCCACAACATTGCCGTTTTCATCGTAGATGGCGCAGACCATGGGCGAGGCATTCAGTATGGCACGAGTCCTTTCTTTGAACGCGGCCTGCTGTTCCTGCACAATGCGTATGTCCCTGTCATGCGTGGCTTTCATATCGTCAATGCCTTTTTTGAGCTTGTCGCGGATTGTTGTCAATGCGAGCTGCATATCCCCGATTTCATCTTTCCTGTCTTTTTTTATAGCAACGGAGAAATCCATCTCTGCCAGGGAGTCGGCGGCCCGTTTTAGGCCGCGGATGGGAACGCGAAGTCCTTTATGCGTGAACACGATTAACACAACAGTCGAGGCAATCAAAAGCGCGATACCCAGAAGAACCATGCGTAACACAAATTGGTTCATTTCCGCGAAAATCGCCGCGGTTGGAATGGTTGAGACCAGTATCCAGTCAATGCCCGGAATAAGCTCCGAATAAATGAAGACATCGCCCGCCAGGGAGGAAAAATACGCACGGTTAAGAACATCGTTTCGATACTGGCCAAGCCCAAGTTCGTTGAAAAAGTCCCTGGTCATAACAGCGTCCGGATCCGGGTGCGTGATAAAAAGTCCCTGCCTGTTGATGAGGTGTACTCCATGCTCGGGCATGGTTATTACTTCCTCAACCATGCCTTGCAAAAACCCAATCTCAATATCGGCGGCAATGACGCCCAGGTCATTTCCTGCCTCGTCGTATATGTTTGTCCCCAGGGCTATGATGAGAACGCCCGGCCACAGGGCGCTGAAAAAAGGCGGAGCGTATCCAACGCGCCCCGGATTCGCCTTTGCCGCCAAAAACCAGGGGCGTTCCCAGTTGAACCAGTCCGGCTGGGGTGTCCATTCAAGGCTCTGGTTGTGGGTAATGGCCCAGCCGTCCTCGTACCACCACGGAATGTTACTGGTGGTGAACAAAGCCAGGGCCACCGGCTGAATCGCGGCATTGCGCCTAAGCATGGTATGTATGGCCTGGGGGTCAAAAGGCCCCTGCGCGATAATGGAAGCCGCATTGGCCGCGGTAAACTTCATGAGCGCGTCCCATTCGTCAAAACGCGCGACAAGCCTGTCCCGTAACGCGTGGATACTGTCCCGCGTACTGATGGTTACCTGTTCCTGCATAATCTCCCTGGCGTTGGTGATAAAAACAACGGAAAGTACCAGCGCGGTTATGAAAGTAATGCTCAGGCAAACGGTGGTAATTATTGCAGTGAGGGATGATTTTTTACCTTTTTTTTCTCTTTCTTCCATACTTGATAGCCCTTGTAAATAAAGAATGACAAGCGGACGCAAGCAACGCTTTGCGCTGGATTTTATAGGGGCAAGGCCCAAACCACTGGAATAGTATATACCAAACCAATGGCGGGCACAAGAAGGAGGCCTTGCCCCTGCACGACATATCGTGTAGCTTTAGTCGTATGCAGATTTACGGCACACGAAAATGCAAACTGACCAAAAAGGCCGAACGCTTTTTCCGCGACAGGGGTGTACGCTACCATTTTGTAGACCTTACCGAGCACCGCCTGTCGCAGGGCGAACTGGACAATATCCGCCGGGGTATCCCTCTGGCGGAAAGCCTTATGGACTCCGAAAGTGCCGCTTTTAAAAAGCGGGGAATGGCGTACATGGAGTACGATGAGGCGGAAGAAATCCTCGCCGACCCGCTCCTTCTGCGCACGCCGATTGTGCGGGAAGGCAATCGTGTTATTGCCGGCGGCAGCGAATCGGCGTGGAAGGAGCTTTTGGAAAGCCACAGCCAGGCTTAAACTTTAAAGCGGGTCACTTCCCTTACCAGCGTGTTAATTCCGGTGCGGTTCTTGTCGCTGATGTCGTTGACATGGTTTACCGAAACATTTATTTGCTCGGCCCCGGATGCCATTTCGTTCATGCCGGAAGTGATTTCCTGCGTCACCCTTTCAAGATTGCTGCTTTCCTGGATTACTTCTTTGGCTCCTTCAGCCATTTCGCTGGAGCTGGTCTTTACCTGCCGTGTAATATCGGTGACCTGGCTTATGCCCTGAAGGATTTGCTTGCTTCCGGTTCCCTGTTCTTCCATTGCGTTACGGATGACTTCTTCCTGTTCCGCCACGGTTTTGACGCTTGAATCAATCGCTTCGAATTTGTCCAGTACGTTTTCGGTGGAACGGGTAATTTTGTCGATTGATTCTTTTATCTTTTTGAGCACCGAACCGATTGTTTTGGACTGCTCGCTGGAACTTTCCGCCAGTTTGCGAATCTCATCGGCGACTACGGCAAAGCCCTTGCCCGCATCCCCTGCGTGGGCCGCTTCTATCGCGGCGTTCATGGAAAGCAGGTTTGTCTGGCTGGCAATGTTTTCCATTACGGCATTGATTTCCAAAAGGCCCTCTGATTCGCGGGCTATTTCCTGGATGTCTGATGCTACATCCTGCAGGCCGGTACGCCCGACATCAGAGGCATCCATCAGGCTTCGCACATTGGCGGAGTTTTTAATCAGCGTTTCGGTAACAGAGCGGATGTTCGCTACCATTTCTTCAATGGCCGCCGAAGCCTGGGTTATATAGGTACTCTGGCTTTCTACATGGTTGTTCAGTTTATTGATGTTGCCGCTGACCTGCTCCATGGTGGCGTTCGTTTGACTGACGCTTGCGCTTTGGTTAAGGATACGGCCCTTGATGCTTTGAATATTGGCGGTAATTTGGTTTATCGCGACTGCGGTTTCGTTCATGTTGCTTGCAAGGTCGGTTCCAATCCCTGACAAAACAGTCGATTCGCCTTTTATCGATACAATCAATTTGCTGAACCGTTCCATTGTGGTGTCAAAATAACGGGAAAGTTCGCCCATTTCATCTTTGGACGCGCTGTTTATTCTTTTGGTAAGGTCTGCATCGCCTTCGGCAATATCCCTAAGCCGGCTGGTGACAAAGGCAATTTGTTTTGTGATTGTTCTTCCGACAAAAAAGGCGACCACAAGGCCGACAGCCACAAAGAGCAGCCCCATAGAAAGCACAATAAAACCCAGTTCGTTTAACTGGCCGCTGACATCGCGGCTGTCTATGGTGTTGACAAGCAGCCAGCGGTGCCCCGGAAGTTCGACGAAGTGGGCGAGTCTGTTTATCCCTTCGTGCCTGTACTCGGCAAAGCCTTCGTTCTCCCGCACAGCTTGCGCTACGAAATCTCCCATTTGCCGCATGGCAGGGTCTCTCTGTCCAGCGGTTACGGGGTTGAATTGATCTACAACCCACGCCGTGTTCCGGTGCGCGACGATTGTCCCGTCTCTGGCTACCAGATAACTATGACCGCTGGGCAAACTGCTTTGTAAAGCAACCACGTGATCGGAAAGAGCGCGGCCCCCGTCCATGCGGGCTATCAACACGCCAACAACCGGCGCGTTTGCTTCGGCGCTTGCAAAAATGGGGGCGGCCAGCATTACAACAGCGGTCCCGGTAACCCGGCTGATAAGCACATCAGAAATCGAGTTTCTGCCGGTAAAAGCTTCGATGATGTAATCCCTGTCGCCCAGGTTGGTCGGGGGATCGTTAACGTAATAGGTTGTTCCGTCAGGAAAGACAAGGCCAATCTCCAGGCTGCCGATGCGTTCAATATCCGGCCTAAGGTATTCCCGCATAACTTCCCAGTCCATTGTCCGGTTAATCGGGCGGTTGGCGATTTCATGCAAGACGTTAAGCCGGCTGGTTAAGGTTGCGCCCAGGTAGTACGCATTGGCCCTGTTGTAATCGGCCATTGCTCCAAGAATGTTTCTCTCAAGGATATTGGAACTTATCTGCACTGCTATAAGCCCGATACTGAGAGCCGTTACTACTATTCCGGTGCCGATAATAAGTGGAATTCTGATACTGAGCTTCATAAGGGTCTCCTGTTTTCTTAAAATAATTTGTTGTTTGTTTTCTATAAAATACGCCGCACACATGGCAACAACATGAATTTAATGTCATGGTATTGCTTGTTTATATATTTGTCAAGGCCAATGGCATAATATTTTATTCATGGTAATAGAATGGGTATTATGGACGAGTTGGGTTTACGTAGCATCCTGAGTCAAAACATCAAACGGCTCCGCAAGAGAAAAGGCTTTTCGCAAGAAATCCTGGCTGAAAAAATGGGCATATCGACCAATTACCTGTCTGATATTGAAAGGGAAAAGAACTGGCCCTCTCCGCTTTCTTTAGTTAAGCTCGCAAACGCTCTCGAAGTAGAAGTTTTTGAACTGTTTAAACCTCAAGAAGCGGTATCTTCGGATATATCAAATGCAGTTAATAGGTGCCTTGAGGATCTTTCATCATCGCTAAAGATTTCTTTTGAAAAATCCCTTAATGATTCCATAAAGGGAATACAGCGGAATCTCTGATATGATGTTCCACTCTGTCAAGGCCAATAGCTGGCTACTCAGCCATTCCCCGCTTCAACCAGTAATTTGTCAGGCGCTATGCTGAAAAATGCCCTGCCTCCGCCGGCAATGGGATTTCCCGCCGCCAGAGCCCGCAAGGAGAAGCCCGCGGCACGAAACGCGTACTGGGTCGCGTTTCCCTGATAGGTGGAGAAATCAATGTCCCCTTCCAGGACATTATCGCCAGGGCCAGAGGCGATAAGCGTATCGCCGGGCCGGAAATAAAGGGAAACAGGCTTCCCCACATGCTCTTTTCCAAGGGATGCCGGCAGGCGGGTGCTGGCAAGCTCAACGCCGTTTACATTTACCAGGGCTTTGCCGCTTTCAATGGACTTAAGCGTTCCGTCAAGGCGGTTGTCAAAGCCCACAAAATTGGCCACAAAAGAAGTCGCGGGGGTTTCGTAGATTTCTTCCGGCGAGCCGGACTGTTCGATAAGGCCGTTGCTCATTACCACGATCCGGGTGGAAAGGCTTAAGGCCTCAACCTGATCATGGGTAACGTAAATCATGGTAATGCCCAGCTGGTGCTGGAGGCGGCTTAATTCCGCCCGCATCTCGTCTCGGAGCTTCGCGTCAAGATTGGAGAGGGGCTCGTCCAAAAGCAGCAGTTCCGGCTCAATGACTATTGAACGTGCCAGAGCCACCCGCTGCCGCTGCCCGCCTGACAGGTTCGCCGGAAAGCGTTCTTCAAAACCCTCCAGGGAAACCATCTTTACCGCTTCCGCCACTCTGCGCTTTATCTCAAGCCTTGCGACCCTGCGGCGCTTAAGGCCGTAGGCGATGTTTTCAAAAACCGAAAGGTGCGGGAACAGGGCGTAGTTCTGAAACACAAGGCCAATATTCCGCTTGTGCGGCGGCAATTTGGTATAATCCTTTCCGCCTACAAAAACCTGTCCCTTTTCCGCCATAATAAAGCCCGCGATGGTTCTGAGGGCGGTTGTTTTCCCGCACCCCGACGGGCCCAAAAGGGAGATCAATTCTCCCTGCTCCACCGAAAAGTTAAAGTCTTTTAAAATTGGTTTTCCACGAGTGTATCCCGCGTCGATATTTACCAGTTCCAAAAATGCCATGATTCCGCCTGTTATATGTATTTGGAAATGCCAAGGAGCTTTTCCGCGCCCTGAACGATTAAAACCGTAATTACGATTATGATGCTGGATAATGCCGCGATGGTCGGGTCGTAATAAAACTCCATGAACATCAGCATCTGAATGGGCAGTGTCGCCACCCCCGGCCCGGTCAGGAACATGGAAACCGGCACGTCATTAAACGAAGTTATAAACGACAAAATAAACGCCGCCGCAATGCCGCCCCGTATATTGGGCAGCACCACCGAAAAGAAAGCATGCACCGGCGAAGAGCCAAGGCTGACCGCCGCCTCTTCTATATCAACATTAAGATTGCGAAGGCTCGCCGAAACAACCCGGACGGTATAAGGCAAAAGTATTGCCGCATGACCCACATAAAGGCCAAAAATAACAGGCAAATTGCCCATGAACACAAAATACCGCAAAAGGGAAAAGCCGATGATAAGGCCCGGCACAATGGCGGGGGAAGAAAAAAGCAGTTCCACAAGCCCCTTTCCGGGATAGCGGTAGCGCACATTGGCATAGGCCGCGGGAACCCCCAAAACCAGAGCCGTAAGCGTTGCCCAAAGGCTCACCTGCAGGCTTATCCAAAAGGTTATGCGAAACATCCTGACCGAAAGAGCCCTTTCGTACCACATCATGCTGAAACCCCTGGGGGGGAAGCGCATGGCCACATCGGCGCTGAACGAAGTCAGGAATATCATCAAAAAAGGGCCGATGAGAAAGAAAAATACCACACCGACAAACAGAATCAACAGTTTAGAATTTTTCATTTCTGGTTCCCCGGCCTGAAGTAGCGCAATATCGCATGAAGCACCATCGTAGTAAGAATCATGAACAGGGCTATGGCTGTTGCCCCTTCCCAGTTCATAAGCGAAAGAGCCTGTTGGCGCATAAGCGTCGCCAGCGTCAGCACCCTGGCCCCGCCCAAAAGCGCGGGCGTTACGAAGGCGGTAATGCATCCAACAAACACCAGCGTGGCTCCCATAATAAGGCCGTCGGTGGACATGGGAACCACAACCCTAAAAAACGCCCCCAGCCGGTTTGAGCCAAGGCTTTGGGCGGCTTCCTCAAGTTCAACGGGTATGTTTTCCAGGGCGCTTATAAGGCAGAGTATCATCAGGGGAAGGAAGAGCTGTAAAAGGCCCACAATGATTGCCCCTTCGGTGAAGAGTATTTGTATAGGCTGGCTTGTAATTCCAAGAAAGCTTAACGTTTGGTTCACAATCCCAAAGCGCCCCATAATGACAATCCACGCATAGCTCCTTGCCACAGGGCTTGTCATCAAAGGCAGTATTACCAGCGAGGTAAGCAGGGCTTTTCTGGAGGGCTTTAGCTTTAAAAGAAGGTACGCCGTCGGGTAGGCCATTATCACCGCGAGGGGCGTAACGATCAGAGCCATCCGGATAGTCCGCACATACACAACCCTGAACATTGGGTCGTTTAAAATCTCAATATAGTGGGAAAGGGTAAAAGCCCCGTCAGCGTCGCGGAAGCTTTCTGACAATACAAAGAGCAGGGGGAAGATGAAAAATAGCAGTAAAAAAAGCCCACCCGCCCCCAGCAGTAAAACCAGGGCGCGGGCCTGGGAACGTCCCATCACGTATTATAATCCCGCGAAAATAGCGTTCCATCGGGCTATCCAATTGGCCCTGTTTCTGTCAACCTCAGCCTCGTCATGGAAGAAAAGGCTGTTTATAAGTTCTTCGCCATACGTTAACCTGCTGCCAATATGCGCCGGAAGCCTTACGTCAAGGTTTACCGGGGAGTCAACCAGATCCATCGCCTGGGCAAGCTGTACTTCCTGCGAAAGAAGGAAGTTAATAAAAGCGTGGGCAAGTTCAACATTCGGCGAGCCGTTTACAATGCTGACAACGTTATACGTTCCCACAAGGCCTTCTTCGGGGATAACGCTTGCCACCGGATGCCCTGTGGCTTCAATCTGGCCCCAGGCAAAGCTGGAAAAGGGAGCCGCGTAGACTTCTTCCTGCGTAATAAGGGAATTTAGTTCCGCCGCGTTGTTATAGGCCGTCTTTAACCGGGGCGCCAGTTCCGCCAGCACTGACCAGCCCGTTTCGGTGTCATGAAAGCCGCTTCCAAACGCCTTACTGAGCATGTAGATAACTCCAGGGCCGAAAGTGGTATGGATGCCGGGTATTGAAATCTGGTTATACAGTTCCGGCCTGAAAAGATCCCGCCAGGATGTTATGGGAGCGGTTCTGTCAGTCCGGTGAAAAAGCCCCATGTGGGTAACGGCAAAACCTATCGCGTATCTGCCGCCAAGCGGGTCTACCGCGGCGGGAATAATTCTTGCCAGATTGGGAATCTTCGCCGGATCATAGGGAGCAAGAAGCCCTTCGTTCATGGCCTGGAAAGCGAAATTGCTCGCGAAAAAGACTACGTCTACGTTAGGGTTGTTTCTCCTGGCAGCCAGCCTGGTAAGCCGGTCAGCGTTGTTCCCGGTTTCCATCACGACTGTTACCCCATACCTCTCCTCAAAAGGAATGATAAGATTCCTTTCCAGCAGATCCATGTTGAAGCCCCAGTGGGAGATGGACAATGTTTGCCCCCGCTGGCCCCTTCCGGCAGCAAAAAGTGATGTCCCCATGATAAGCAAAAGACCCGCGGCTAGTAACATTGATTTTCGCATATTTCCTCCAAAAGAAATAAAAGTTTCAGGGTGAGTATAACAAAACGCAGGCCATCTATACAAGAACATTCATGAGAAATGTTTGGAATCTTTCGCAAGGGCCTTCGCTTCTTTGCTGAAAAAGCCCATCTCTTTACGCAGCTTTTCCCTAAGCTCGCCAAGGTCAAAGCAGGTGAGTTTTTTGCCCCGCAGCAGAAGGCGGCCGTTGACAAATACCGTGTCCACATTGGAGGAATTGGCGCTGTAGACCAGCACCGAATAGGGATCAAAAACAGGGAACATATTGACCGATTCAGTTTCGATTAGGGTAATGTCGGCCTTTTTCCCCGCTTCCAGGGAGCCGCTTATGCTTCCAAGGCCCAGAGCCCTGGCGGCGCCGGAAGTGCTGAGCCTTACTATTTCTTTGGCGGGAAACAGCGCCTTATCATTATGGGCTGTTTTGTGAAACTTTGCGAAAAGGTTAAACTGGGTGAACATATCCAGGGTATTGCCGCTGGAAGGGCCGTCTGTTCCCAGCGCCACAGGGACACCGGCGGCAAGCATCTGTTTTACCGGCGCGACCCCTCTCCCGCTTTTTGTGTTTGCCCCTATGCAGTGGGCCACCGCACAGCCGCTGGCGGCCAGGATTGAAATATCGTCTTCACTGGCGTATACGCAATGCACCGCGATAAAACGGGGAGAAAGCGCCCCAATGGAATCCAAAAACGCAATGGGCGTTTTGTTGTAAGCCTTTTTGAAATGGGCCATTTCGTAATCCATCTCGCTGACATGCATGGAAACAGGCACGCCGTATTTCCCCGCCACCTCCGCCGCCTGTCGGATCTTTTCAGGGCTGTTGGTGTTTGTAGCGTGGGGGGCAATCATGGGGGTAATAAGCTCATCCCCCCGCCACGCCCGTATAAAGCCATCAGCCAGGGCCAACGCGCCGTGGGGCTCATCGCTGTCGCAAGTCGCTTCTTCCATAATAGTCTGGCCCAAAAACGCCCGCATCCCCATCTCTTTTACAACCGAAGCGATTTCCTCCTCAAAGTAGTACATATCAGCAAAACAGGTGATTCCCGAAAGAAGCATTTCCGCGCAGGCGTAGCGGGCGCTGAGGAGGATCAGCTCTTTGGTCATTGCCCGCCTTTCCAGTGGAAGGATAAAACGCCTGAGCCTGTCAGGGTAATCATCGCCCAAAGAGCGGAAGGGTATCATCCCCGTGTGGGTGTGGGCGTTGATAAAGCCCGGAACAGCGATGGCCCCCTTTCCGTCTATGATGCCTATATCAGGGGGCAGGGACGCCCCGTCCGGCGGGTTTATCGCTTTGATGCTGTCCCCTTCTATAAGAATTGAGCCAACAGGGAATTCATCCATATTCTCGTTCATGGTCAATACGTGGACATTCTTAATAAGGTATCCTTTCATCGTTAGTCCTTTGGTTGCGCAGTATTTGCTATGATAACAAAAAGCAGCCTTTAAGTAATATACAAGATATCTGCTGCAGAAGGCGATCCCTCTTGCGTCACGTAGGGGGATCCCTCTTATACCACGTAAGGTGATCCCCCTTACGCCGCGTAAGGGGGATCACCTTACGCGGCACCTTTAAGATTATATCAGTTTTGATCAATGTTATTGCATTTGCTGCAAGTCTGGCTCGTTTTTATCTGCCCATGCGTTCACCGCCAGCAACGTGTTTTTCTTGTCAGCGGGGCTGAGTTTTCTGTATGCTTTTATCAGTTCCCATTCGGTATCATTTAAATCTTCTGTTTCAGCACCCGTCAACAAATATTCGACCGATGTATCAAGCAGTCTGGCAATCTCCTGGCCCTCTTTCATGTTTGGATATGTTTTTCTGGTCATCCATTTCCTGAACGTGCCAAAGGGGACGTCTATTTTGCTGGCTATCCATTCCTGCGTTGTGTTTTTGGCTTTTATCTCGCTTTTTAGCCTCATCCAGAAATCCATATATTAAATGTACCCTTAAAATGGGGCAAATTTGACTATTCTACCACTTGACAATTAAGCAATATTGCACAATATAATAATAAAGTACTGGGCAAATTAGGAACATTTGCACGGTCTGCTTAGGCATATTTGAGCCTGGCAAAGTTTAAAAGGATTTTCAGGGGGTACTTATGAACAGGAATTTGCTTTTAGGGATTCTCGTGATGGCTGTAATTGGCCTCACAATGACAGCTTGTGATGGGGGTGGAAGCGGTGGCGGTTCTGGCAATGGCACAATTCGGGTAAGGATTACCGAAATTCCCGCCAGTTTAATGCAGGATGGGCATTTCGGGCTTCTTATGTTTGGGCTTGGCCGTGCAAACCAGCTCTCTACAGACCCTGCAACATGGCTCGCAGGGAGAGATACCAATATGTTTGGAGATGATCGTACCAATTGGCAAGGGGAGACCTCTGGCAGCTTTTGGTATGAATTTACTTTTTACAATCTTCATAATAACCAGCACGTTGAGCCTGATCCATGACTTCGTCCGCAAAATTCTATCGGATATTGATCTCGGCGTTGACGAATACAATGACATGTTTTAGGATGACGCAAGCACAGCCCTTGCCGAAAACTCCTTAAGGTATCCCTAAAACTAATTTTATGCCGGTTTCTACTTGTGTCATTATTTCCGGGGTGATTTTTGATATTTTTTCTCTAAACCTGCTTCGATCTATTGCGTATAATTGGGCAAAAGGGAAAGGCGAGGTGGACAGCAAGTGGCAGGGCGTGGTTGCCAGTAAGGATGCGGAAATTGCCAACAATTGCCAACAAGGACGCGGCATTAGCCAGCAAAGATGCGCCAAGTATTTGCAGAGAAGTATTCCTCCTCTTGATAAGTTATACGTTAAGTAATACAATATAAGCATGAAGCTGGTCGGCATTGAATGGGACGATGAGAAAAATGAGATCAACAAGCAAGAGCATTTATTGAGCTTTGAAACGGCTCAATATGTTTTCGCCGACCCGGAAAGGCTTGAGCGTCTTGATATGAGCGAGGGCAACACATCAGAGGAAGATCGATAGCAGACACTGGGAAAAGTCGGGCCTGTCCTTTTTGTGGTCTATACGGAACGCGGGGAGGACAAGCGAATTATTACCGCGCGGCCAGCAGATAAATCAGAACGGAGGAGTTACAATGGGTATTACCAAATCGACGGTAAAGGTTGGTCAAAAGCCACCTAAAGAAGCCATACAGGAGGCCAAGAAAGCGGCGCGGCAGCCTGTTAATTACACGGAGGAAGCCCCCCGTTCCACGCCGGAGGCTCTCGCGGAATTTGCGGCATTACGTGCGGCACAAAAAAAGAAAGATGTACGCCCTGTTGTTGCGCTCCGCATCCAGCCGGAGGTATTGGAAAGATACAAGTCCCTGGGCCGCGGCTATTCTGGAATTATGGCGGATGTGCTTAAGCTTGCCGCAGAGGATCCAGAGATACTCTTAAGAGCGTCACAGGCAGCAACTTCCTGAAAGTGCGGGCGATGGAAACCGCGTGTGGGAATGGCGGCCCGCTTCACTATTCCCAGCGTTTGGTATTGGTATATGATGGGAACAGAAATACAGAAAAAAAGGAGCGTACACAATGACGCAAACAAACGAGACTGACGCGACGCCATTGGCGGACAGGTTTGAACAGGCGATGAACAACTCCGAAGAAACAGCGCGGCGCGCGGCATTTACGAGGGCGGCGGCTATGTCATCCACTACGCGGCTCCTGACGGTTCGGAAATAAGCCAGAAAAACGCCGTTGTCCACCGCACTACGCTTTCAAAATTCAGGGACAACTGCGAGCTAAAAGTTATCGACTTCCCTCAGGGCTTTTCCGCTTCCGAGACTTTGCGCCGCGCCCAATCCCGCATGGACGAAAAAGACTATAACTTTTTTACAAACAATTGCGACCATTTCGCCACTTGGTGCAAAACCGGGGAACACCGTTCGATTCAGGTGGACGATGCCAAAAGAATCATTGTCGCACTTGGCGGCGAGGCGGGGGAAATAGCCTGCGTTATCCACGACATAGCCCAGGACTTTAAAGCCCCTGCCCTTGATTCCATGGACAGAATTGAAAAGCCCAAAGAAATTCTTGGCAAACTGGACTTTAACACGGACATAAGCTCCGCCATTCCCCCGGTGCAGACAGAGCAGGACGGACAGCACGAAGAAGACGCACAGGTTGCGGAGTATGAGCTTGTTGAAAGCGAACTGGCCGAAGAAGCGCCGCCTGCACAGGAAAAAATCTATCAGGCCGACGCGCAGCCAATGCCCCAACAGGAAAGCCCGCCCGATGAAGGAGACCTGCCCCCGCCAAAAAAACCCTGGTACGAAAGAGTGGGGAATTTCATCAAGGGGCTAACCTATCCCATTAGCGGCGCGCTGGAAGTTATTAAACACCACCCCAAGTTACTTCCCCTAAAAAAAGTCCCCTTTTTTATGATTGGGGCAAAAGTCCGCAATGTCATTGACAAAATTGTCACCAAAATAAAACTATTCACCGGAAGGATCACCCCCGAACAAGCGCGGGAAGAAATCCAGAACAACGAAACTGCTTTGTTGGGGCAGACTATTGCCAGCAAACAGCCATCGCCCATAAAAGAAGCTGTAAAAACGGTCGCGACAAAAGTATTCGGTTTTTTGCGAAAATAAAAACAGCGGTGTTTGGGTAACGGTAACGCAAGCGCATACATAAAGTGAGGCGCAGGGCCACCTACCGCCTGAACCCCGGCAACCCCGGAATCGTCGGTAAAGCGGGCGTTGGCGGCAGGGCGGGCAGGGCCGGCGCTATGCCTTCCAGCACGTCCTGAACAGCCTGTTGAGCCTGATCCATGACCTCGTCCGCAACCTGTTGAACATGCTGCAGCGCCGCGTCAGCGGCCTGTCTGACCGCTTCTTCGGCGGCGTCCCTGAGCCTGGTTTCCAGTTCGTTTCTTTTCCTGTCCAGGGTGTTTCGCAGTTCGTTTACGGAGGCCTGATCGCCGCGGGCGGCGCTGAAAAGCAGATCCATTTCTTCCCTGCCGATGAATCTGCCGTCAAGGAACTGCTCGATTCGTTGCCGCAGCGCCCGTTCAAGCGCTTCTTCGGCCTGGCGCAGATACTGGCTGACGATTCTTCGCATGGCGTCCATGAAAATGTCGTCAAAGTTGGTGCTTACCGAGAAATGATCCCGCCCGGCGACGACATGCTCGTAGGCTATGCCAAAATCCACGGAGTCAACGTGGCGTATGGCTTCGTCGGCGGCGTGGGCAAAGGTGTTGGACGGGTTTGTAAGGCTTGCTTCAATAAAAGAGATCTGCCCTCCGGCTGAAAAGCCGCCGCCGACACGGCCC
>Ga0209755_10003881_pt1 | contig 18225 bp, 12 predicted proteins | sample TergutCo191P1_FD_187301 | JGI IMG/M metagenome (GOLD analysis project Ga0209755, IMG submission 187301) | Cornitermes sp. P1 segment gut microbial communities from Petit-Saut dam, French Guiana - Co191P1 (SPAdes) (version 2) | ecosystem: Host-associated > Arthropoda: Insects > Digestive system...
AACGGTGAGCGGTAAAATCAATGTGAAGCACCGAAAGCCAGCGGTCAACCGCCATTGGAAGAGATCTTTTCGCGGGAGAGGAAATATCAATAAACATTCCCATGAAAAACAGATTTAATAATTTTCTGTATTCATCGTCTCCTTCTTTATTGAAGTTTGATCGAAAAACAATAAATTTGAGCCGTACCCATTCGCTTAAAAACGCCGCCGCTAAAAGATCAACAACGCTTTTTTCGCTTACCTGCTGCTTCGCCGCCGTGTTCACCTGTTTGCTTGATAAATCGATTTTAAATACCTGCGAAGCAGTAAGCATACCGCATTCGCGCGAAGCGATCGCGTCTAACATTTGCGAAACCTGCGGCAGTGTTTCAAACGGACGCCAGATTATTTTTAACGTATCTTCATCATTTAATACATAAGGAATAAACGCTCCCGCCGAACATAATAGATTTAAACCTTTGAATAAGTAAAATAAAAAATTATAAGAAGTTGTTCCGTCGTCCGAAGAAAATTGTACATAATATTTAAACGCCTCATGCAAAGAATAACGCTTTTTATTTCCGTTAATATCTTCAGCCTGTAAAACAGGTTCAACACCAGGTACAAAACTGGGACAGTGAACAGTCCAGTGAGAACGTGAAAAATCATGTTCGGTTTGTTCGAGATCCTCTTCACCGGTTTCCGCCTGCTCCCACTTATCATTATGAAAATCAGCCGAACAACGGTGATAAAATTCCGCCATAACCGCGGAAAAATCTCTGCCGCAAAAAGGAGGATTCGGCGGAAGTAAAGATGTAATTAGTTCTCCGCAGTGTGGAATTTCTTCAAACTCCGGCGGAGCGTCAATGTTAATGATATTCGATTTTACTTTTTTTGAATATTTGATAACGAATGGCGGCGCGATTTTGTGAACCGCTGATTTTCCGAAACGATTCGCTAAATCCATTCCGCGCAGACGAAAAAGCGTCTGCGGATTAGAATCGATCTCTCTCGCGATGATGTAGTATAACGCCGCCATGTGTTTGCAAGGATCGCCGTAATCGGGACACGAACATGACCTTTTCATTTCACGCCAGTGAGTGGGAATAAGATTAATGCCTTTTGTTTTAAGTTTATCTAAAAATGATTCCGGCAACTCGCCTGCGGCAATCTGCGCCTGAAGCGGAAGATCGTTTTCGATCATTTGATAAACTTGTTCAGATTCTTTTAGCGGCTGAAAACCTATCATAACACGGTAAAAAGGTTTTGAATTTCCTTCTACTTTGGCGATTGCCTTGCAATCCGTTAATTCAAGAGAGAGTACTCTGCCGGCGTTCGCGTAACGTCTGCCGCGTTCGAGTCTTTCTCCCATTTTGTAGCTGTCGAGGACATCTATAAACCATCTGCCCCACGGAGTTACGCCGTAAAGATTTTTCATTTAAACCGGGCATCAGCTATTTTGTCTGCGATAGATAAAAATAAATCTGTTAACACGGGATCAAAATGAGTGCCTCTTCCTTCTTTAATAATATTGATCGCTTCATCATGAGTAAACGCTTTTTTATACGGTCTCTCCGAAATTAACGCGTCATACACGTCAATTATTGCCATAAGACGCGCGGGAAGAGGAATATTTTCGCCTGCTATTCCGTACGGATAACCCGAACCGTTCCATTTTTCATGATGATAGACCGCGAAGATATTCGCGAAATCCAGAAATTCCTGTTCGCCTGTTTTTTCCTGTATTTTCTTAATAATTTCTCCGCCAAAAACAGTGTGATTTTTCATCGTTGTAAATTCTTCATCGGTTAATTTGCCTGGTTTACGCAGAATGTTGTCGTCAATCGCGATTTTTCCGACATCGTGAAGCTGCGCGGATAAGATCAACTGTTCGGTGTTTTTTCTCCATGAACCGGTTTGATCGCTGTATAATTTCTTTTCAAGAAGCGCGTCGATTAGAATTTTTAAATATTTGCTGGTTCTTGATATATGCTCACCCGTCGTGCCGTCACGACATTCAACAAGTTCAGAAATTGTTTCCATTACCGCGTTTTTTAATTCGATAATTCGTTCTGTTTTTTCTAAAACCATTTTTTCGAGATTGTTATTGTATCTGCGAAGCTCTTCTTTTTGTTTTTCAATCTCAGAGTTAGCAGTTATCAATTCTTCATTTAATTTATTAATTAGATGAGTATTGACAAATGTTCTGACTTTGCCGTTATAAAGAAGAATTTTTGTGACAATAATGATTACAAATATATTTAATATATGCGACTGAACTCCGAAATAATCATTTATGTTTTGATTTTTTATCATCAGTATATACGCTGTTACGAGAAAGTATAAAATCGCGAATGAGATAAAAATTTTCGGTTTAAAATCAGGAAGAAATGAAAATAAGAAAATTGTTACAAAGAAAATAAAAGGAATCTGTTCTATCGTTCCTGCCGAATTAATTGTGAATTCGTACAGGATAAAAAACCCGGCGATTACAAGATAACAAACAATCCATAAAATACTTTTTTTACTGTTACGGAAAAAAAATGTCGCAAGATAAAATACGGCAATGACAGCCAGCTCGCTGTAATCAAACAGATTTAAAATACTTTCATTCTGCAGATTTTCATTCGCGAAAAATTTAAAAAACACATTGATCAGTTTTGCCGTCAGCGCGATAATCGTCAAAATTCTTATTCTGAGAATACTGTTCTCAAGCTGAATGTTGCCGAATTCTTCCTGTAATTCAGGCGGAATTGGCTCGATTATTTTTAATTTGGTTTTCATTCCTCAAGTATACAACAAATACGGCTGACAGTCACCTACGCTAGATATAGCGTAGGTCATTTTTATCAACGCTATATAAAGTATGAGTTATTGGCATTAAAAAAATTTTCATTTTTTTTCATTTTCGAGCAAGCGCCACACACGGCTGCGCCATATATAGTATCTAAGAAATTTTTCAATGAAAATTTTCTCTGAAAAATTTCTTGGCGCGGGGGTAGTCTGCTCCCGGAATTTGACGGAGGAGGAATGTATGAACAACCTCAATTCAATTTTAATCGAAGGCAATCTGGTCAAAGACCCATTGCTTCGAGCCACACCAAAAGGGACACAAGTCTGCACTTTGAGACTAGCGTCGAATCGTTTTTATAAACAGGACAGCAAGTCTCCTGATTTTGAAAAAGAAGTCTCTTTTTTTGATGTGGAAACATGGGCTAAGCTCGCTGAAACCTGTTACGCGAAAGGACGTAAAGGCAGGGGAGTGAGAGTAGTAGGACGGCTGAAAGAAGATCGCTGGAACAGCGTCGACGGTAAACCTCATTCTCGTGTTTCGATCATCGCCGAACATGTAGAGTTTCGTCCTGAATTTAACAAGGATGGAAAACCCGCGGAGTCAATCGCCGCCGAGCCTGAAGCGATTTACGGAGAAGACGAAGGAGTTGTAAATGAATAATTTAAACTCAATTTTGATCGAAGGAAATCTAGTGAAAGATCCGATGCTCAAATCAACGTCAAAAGGAACGCAAATTTGTACATTGAGACTTGCGTCTAACCGTTATTACAAGCTGGACAATCAATCCGCAAATTTCGAAAAAGAGACATCTTTCTTCGATGTTGAGACTTGGTCAAAGCTCGCGGAAGCGTGTTACTCGAAGGGTAAAAAAGGACGCGGCTTGCGCGTAGTAGGACGATTAAAACAGAATCGCTGGAATGATCCGGAAGGCAAGCCTCAGTCCAGAATCACAATTGTCGCCGAGCATGTTGAGTTTCGCGCCGAATTTAACAAGGAAAAAAAATCTTCAATTGATAATTCTTTCGATGATGATTACATGGCAACGGCGGTGAACGACTCTGTTTCTGAAATGAGAGAAAATGACTTAAAGGAGGTGGTGTTCTGATGAATTAACTACGGAGTGCACAGAGGAAAGATGAAATACTCTGTGTTCTCTGTAGTTAATTATTTATTCTGTAATATTTCTATTATTAATTCTTCCATTGTTTTATTTACAACACGACGCAGTGTTTCTTTTTTCTTTGTAATAACATCCGCTATGTGACGGATTTGATCTGTTTTAACGTCATATAATTTTTGATTTTTTGAGGGATGTTTTTCCTCTTTACTTTGAATAAGTAATTCCCACGGTTCTCTGTTCAGAGCATTGGCAAGGTTTTGCAACGTTTTGTCGCTAACCCATGTTCTGCATCGTTCTATATCCGCTAAATAGGGCAGAGAAATCCCCGCGTATTCCGCCAAATTTGCCTGACTGATATGCAATGTTTGTCTGATACTTTTGATATTTTGGGAAAGAATTTTCCGTAAATCCCGTATTTTATCCATAACTAGAATCTATGTTAATATCCTGTTTTTTCTATATATGATATAGACATATTAAAAAAATTATGATAATATCATGGTAATAATATTAATGACTTTGGAGGTTTAGAATGAAAGAAAAACGGTTTATTTTTTGGTTGTTTCTCGCGGGAATTATGATGGCGGCATCTGTATTTGGCGGCTGCGCGTCTAATTCGAATATCCCCGATCCGGCGATTGGTACGCCAAATTTAATTCAGCAAGCGTTAAATCTTCTTCCTGCTATTCCCATAGCAGGTAATAATTTAAAATTTCAATTTGGCGGTGATACATGGATAGCGACAGTAAACGGAGAGAATTTTTTTGCCGGTACTATTGAAATTACATACACAAATGACGGCTCTATACTGACACTTAAACAAACCCATATTTGGCCGGGTGCTGTAGTAAAAGCTACCGGAAATGTTGCGAATGTGATTCCCGGAGGCGCTGCTGTTGGAAGAGTTTTGAATACTGCCGGGAAAATTGCTCAGACTGACGGTCCGGTAAAAGCGTCCGATCTAAAAATTGTCCTTGATTATAGAAAAGGTCCGCCTTCATCGCTCAGACTTGTCTCTACTTCGAGTAATCAGAAAGATTCTTCATCAAAAAGACAGGATGATTTTTCCGCCAGAGCGATAATGACTCCCATAAATACCGCTGTAAGAGAAACTATTAACGCATCTTTATCAGCCGGAACAGTGAATAATATTTCGGTTGTTACTGCGCAAAATGTTGGTTTAAATGATTCTGATTTCAAAGTAAAGGTGAATCGTAATAGTACAATTACCATCACTAATTATAAGGGGAATATGAGAGAATTGGTTATACCTAATACACTTAATGATCGTACTGTAACACATATTGGCAGAAATGCTTTTGTAAATAGAGAGCTTAAAAGTGTAGTTATTCCCAATTCTGTTATTGTAATAGAACAAAATGCGTTTAGAAATAATAAAAGTCTCAGAGAAATAAGAATCTCCGATTCAGTTATCAGTATTGAAAAAGGAGCTTTTGAAAACTGCGATGCTGATATGGTTATTCTTGGAAAAGATTTACAAATAATAAAAGAAAATGCTTTTAAAGCTAATAAAAACCTCAGGGAAATTACAATTCCCAATTCGGTTATTTGTATTGAAAAAGGAGCATTTGAAGAAAATAATATTGAAAAAATTGTTCTTGGGAATAATTTAAAAATAATAAGAGAAAATGCGTTTAGAGCAAATAGGAGACTCAAAGAAATTACAATCCCCAATTCGGTTATTTGTATTGAAAAAGGAGCATTTGAAGAAAATAATCTTGAAAAAGTTGTTCTTGGAAATAGTTTAAAAATAATAAGAGAAAATGCGTTTAGAACTAACAGGAGACTCAGTGAAATATCAATTCCCGATTCGGTAATAAGTATTGATGCGGAAGCTTTCGCTAATTGTGGTCTGACAAGAATAAATTTTGGCAATAGTCTTGAAGTGATTGGAGAAGAAGCCTTTATGAACAATAGAATAAACACAGTTGTTCTGCCTGAAGGTATTTCTTTTGTAGGCAGTTTTTCTTTTGGCAGAAACCCGATCAAGTCTGTTGTTATTCCATCATCACTTGCTCAAAATTCTTTTACATCTGGTTTTACAGACGCTTTCCTGGAAAGACAAGATACAGTTAATTTAAATATTACTCGTATCACTCTTCCGGAAAATGTGCATTTGCGAAATTTAAGGCAATTTGAAGGTGAGCTGGTAACTTTTTATCAAACTAATAATGCTGCCGGAACTTTCATTAGAAATGCTCCGCTCAATGTGTTTCGTGAAACCGAGCGTTTAGGAAGATGGAACAAGATAGAGTAGTATTCTAGTTTTCTAACTGTTTGAAAAAAAGCCGTCTTTCCAATTGAAACGGCTTGAGTTAGGTAACGGCGCGTTTTCACTTATCGACTTGATTAAATCTTTGTATTCTGATTTTTTCAGAATAGCGCCGCTAAGGTCGATAATGAAACGCCCGATACCCGCTTCTTTTAAAAACGGAATCTTGTCAATAATTGAAAAATATTTTTGGGGATATACGCGGCTGCCTTCCCAGCCTGTTGTTAAAGAAAAATTTTCGCCCATGTTATCTGCAAACGAATTAAAATTTAAAACAGAATCAAGATTTGCCCTTATGCTGAACAGCGGAGGGTATGCGAATACTGTAACAAAAAACTTTTTTCGCAGTTTACTATCTGAACCCAATGTGCGTTCAAGATTTTGACGGTTATTTTCCAGCGGCGAAACAAATCCGTCCACGCTGTGTGACGCGATAAACGACAGAGCCCATGAATTAAACATATACAGACACGGACCGGCTATCAATCTTGCCTGACTAAAATCCCTGAACATTGAAAAATGTCCCGGATTATTTACCATGTATTGATAATAACCTTTTTCGATCAATTGTTTTATTTCAGCCGCCATCACTTCATTTTCATATCCTGCAATGTTCTGCGGAAAAAACGGATCGAGCGTTAAAATAATTTCCGCCGGTTTAAACGGAAGGGGCGGTTTATTATCAGCTAACAAATATTTCGTGTTTTTGCGCGATAGAGAGAGCATCACTTTCTGCGGGCGCGATGACTGTAAAACATATAAATCTTCAATGCGGGAAACCGAAACATACAAACCTTCGGGGAATGTGTCTTTTTTTTTGCCTGCCGGTTTTGCCGCGCGCGTTTCGTTGGAAGCGGTGTTTTTCTTTTTAACGTTTTCCTTATGCACCGGCGCGTTACGCAGAACAATTTTCGGCAGCGGCGCTTTATCTCTGCCAGGTCCTTTGCCGCCGGTGATCTGCGGTGCGCCTTTTGGCTGCGGGATAATTTGCGCATAACGCTTTCGCATCTCTTTCGTTTGTATCAGGTAGACGTGATCGCCTAACTCCCCTTCCGGAGCGGAGATCCAATAACCGTTTGCTGAAAATCCGCTGCCTGAAGATGTTTTCTGTCCGCTTGCGGGTTCAGCAAACGTCAATTTTTGCGAAACTCTCCCGGAATCGTCCTTGTGATGTATACGAACAGAATCCCGCGCGGATGGAATTAAACCGCGCGTAGGCGTAACAAGCGCGCGTCTTTCTTCCCCTGTTCCTTTAACTTTCAAAATCGTTCCAAGACTGATTCCTGTTCCGCCATCCTGATTTGGATTTAACCAGTCTAAAAAATTGTTTTCTGATATTTGATTTACGTTTTGAATTAAATTATTATCATCTTCATCCGTGTTAATCTGTTTAATCCGTGCTAATCCGTGCTTCATGTTTATCCCGCCGAACAAGTACTGTGTCTTCGGTCTGGCGAAATCGTTACGCAAAATCTCTTTACCCTGTTCGATACTTCTCTGTATTTCATCGTCATCTCCGCTCAAAACAGCATCCGCGACTAACCGGTAAGCGGAGACAACCGCTCCAACATACGACGCGCTCTTCATTCGCCCTTCGATCTTTAGCGCTTTGATTCCCGCCGCTGCCAAATCAGGAACACGTTCTAGTAATTGCAGATCGTTCGGGCTGAAATAATATCCGCTGTCGCCTTCGGATTTATCAAGTCTGTGATAAATTCTTCTGCAAGCCTGCGTGCACATTCCCCTGTTAGCGGACTTTCCGCCCAGAAAACTTGAGAAAAGGCAGAGCCCTGAAACGCTGATGCATAACGCTCCGTGAACAAAAACTTCGAGTTCAAGATTTGTTTCTGTTTTAATTGCGCGTAACTCTTCGAGAGAAAGTTCGCGGGAAAGAACCACGCGCGAAATACCGTGACGCGAAAGAGCGTTCGCTCCTCTCGCCGACGCGATGTTCATCTGCGTGGACGCGTGAAGCCTCAGCGACGGAAATTCACTGCGCGCCATCGCGACAACGCCGAAATCCTGAACAATGATAGCGTCCGGCTGCTGCCCGGCGAGATATTTAAGTAATTGGTACATTCGATCGGATTCACGCTGTTCAAAAACCGTATTTACGGTAACATAAACTTTTTTTCCCATACGGCGCAGACTGCGCATCGCGCTCTCAAATTGTCCGTAAGTAAAATTCACGCTGCGTAAACGCGCGTTAAAATCTTTTAATCCAAGATAAACAGCGTCCGCGCCCTCTCCAACAGCGGCGTCAAGCGCTTCAGGAGAACCGGCGGGCGCCAGTAGTTCGATAGTGTTCATTGTTGATAATATAACAAAAGAATGATAAAATTCATACATGTCAGAAAACGAAAAATCCGACGCCAACGAAAAATTGGCGACTATCCGTCACTCTGTAAGTCACATCATGGCGCAGGCTGTGGTCGCGCTTTTTCCCGGAACTAAAACCGCGATTGGTCCCGCGATCGAAAACGGTTTTTATTATGATTTTTTACTACCCCGGCAAATTACAACAGATGATCTTCCCGCAATCGAAGCTGAGATGAAAAAGATTATCGATAGCCGTCAGGATTTTATTCGAATAACGGCAAAACGGCAGGATGCTTTGATGTTATTCGCTATGGAACCGTTTAAGACAGAGCTTATTCAGGAATTGCCTGATAGCGGGGAAATTTCGATATACGAAAACCGTGATGCTGATACTAATGCTCAATGGAGCGATCTTTGCAAGGGTCCGCATGTTTCCAACACAAGAGAGATCAATTCGGCGGCTTTCAAATTGCAAAGTATAGCGGGCGCTTATTGGCGCGGCGATGAAAAACGACAGATGTTAACGCGCATTTACGGAACCGCGTGGGAAAATCCGAAGGATTTAAAAGCGTATCTTGCGTTTTTGGAAGAGGTTGAGAAACGCGATCACCGCCGTGTCGGAAAAGAAATGGATTTATTTTCGACTCATGAAGAAGCGGGCGCGGGTTTGATTTACTGGCATCCTAACGGCGGAAGAATGCGCGTCGCCATCGAAGATTTCTGGCGAAAGGAACATTACAAAAACGGTTACGAAATTTTATATACGCCTCACATCGGAAAGAGCTGGCTCTGGGAAACTTCGGGACACCTCGGCTTTTATAAAGATAATATGTACAGTTCGATGGAAATCGACGAACAGAAATATTATATCAAACCGATGAATTGCCCCTTCCATTTGCTGATCTACAATAACAAAGGTCATTCATACCGCGACCTGCCTTTGCGCTGGGCGGAGCTTGGAACCGTGTATCGATACGAGCGTTCCGGTGTTTTGCACGGACTTCTCCGTGTCCGCGGTTTTACTCAGGATGACGCGCACATCATCTGCACGCCTGAACAAATGGAAAGCGAGATTCGCGAAGTGCTTCGCTTCAGTTTGAGTATCTGGAAGGTATTTGGTTTTAAAGAAATAAAAGCGTATCTTGCGACTAAACCTGAGGGAAGTGTCGGCGAACAAAAAAAATGGGATGACGCTCTGGAAAGCCTCAGAAGAGCGATAGACGCCGAAGGGCTGCCTTACGAAATGGACGAAGGAGGAGGCGCCTTCTATGGTCCGAAGATCGATATAAAAATAAAAGACGCTCTCGGACGCGAATGGCAGATGTCAACTATTCAGTTTGATTTTAACGAGCCTGAGCTTTTTGATTTATCTTTTGTTGATACTGACGGTCAGCGTAAACGTCCTTACATGATCCACCGCGCGCTTTTCGGAAGCCTTGAAAGATTCTTCGGCGTTATTATCGAGCATTTCGGCGGCGCGTTTCCTGTGTGGATCGCTCCCGAGCAGGCGGCAGTCATTCCGGTATCGGAAGCGTTCAACAGTTACGCGAAAATGACCGAAGCGCTGCTTAAGGCGAGTGATATTCGCGTAACGGCTGAGTTATCTGACGATCGATTGAACGCGAAGATCCGCAATTGTCAAACGCGGAAAATTCCGTATATGCTTGTTGTTGGTCAAAAAGAAGCGGATGAAGGCACAGTATCAATACGTTTGCGCAACGGAAACCAATTTCCCGCGATGAAAATCGAAGAGTTTATTTCATACATTAACGAAAAGATTCTAAGCCGTTCTTTGGATATATAATATCAATATTGTCTAAAAATCGAATTTCCTTGACGATCTCTCCAAATTTTGTATTTTTGAAGTATCGGGCTTTATTTAATTTCATATGAATAAAGCTTCATTGACTTTAAAATTCAGACAACTCTGTTTTACCATTTGTCGGAGGATCTCAATGAATGACAGAAACGTCAAGATTCTGGAAATTTTGACAAATAACAAGAATGTAAAAGTAAATTTACTAGCGGAATTACTTGATGTTTCACAGGTGACACTGCGAAGAGATTTGGACAGTCTTGAAAAATGCGGAATAATCCGCCGTACTCACGGCTACGCGAGTCTCGACGGCGCGGATGAAACCGCAAGAAGAATGGCGGTCTGTTATTCGGTAAAACGGCGTATCGCGAAAGCCGCTGTGGAAACCGTTGAAGAAGGCGAAACTGTATTACTCGAATCAGGTTCCTGCTGCGCGTTTTTTGCCGAAGAATTAGCGCAAGCGCAGAAAAACGCGACCATCATTACTAATTCTATGTTTATCAGTAATTATATCTGTAAAATGTTAAACATAAAAGTAATTGTTTTAAGCGGATTTTTTCAGCCCGAGTCTCATGTGCTTGTCGGACCTCTGGCGTTAAAGAGCGCGGAAAATATTTTCACCGATAAATTTTTTATAGGCACTGACGGTTTTATTCCCGCGCAGGGATTTACGGGAAGGGATCATCTTCGCGCGGAAACCGCTTTGGGACTTACAAAACGCGCGAATAATGTTTTTATTTTAACAGAATCCGCCAAATTCACCCGCAGGGGAGCGTATAATTTACTGCCGTTTAACAGTATTACCGGCGTTTTTACGGACGATAAAATCCCCAAAGAAGCCGAAGGCATATTGATTAAAAATGATATTCGGCTGAATAAAGTGCCGTTCGCCGATGAACAAATAAAGTGGCGTCAATTTGCAGGACAAACACCTATTTTATACAATGACAGGAATAATAATTAACCGCGAACCGCACGAACCTTTTGTTCGTGGTTAAAAAGATTAATAATCTTTAAGAATATTCAATAACCTTTCTTTATTGATCGTTCGTAAAAAGCTGGCAAGTCTTGGTCCCTGTTCTTTGCCAATTAACGCCTGATACGCCGCGCCGAAAAGCGCTTTGCCGTCAATTCCCGCTTTTTCGGCAACAGCGTAAATCGCGGTAGAGCAGGACTTATCGTCAGCGAATTCTTCTATTTTGGAAATCATATCATCGCGCAGAATACGCACCGCGTTTTTCTCCGTATCAGATAGCTGGCGGGAAATCTGCTCTTTATTTTCTTCTCCGCGTCTCTGCACTGCGAGAGAAATATCTACTAACCTGAATTTAAAGTCTTCCGGGGCGCAGTTTTCTATCCAATATTTCGCGCACTCCGCTCTTTTCTTCAAATTATTTAGCTGCTGCGGTTTTAGTTCGAAACTGTTAGACGAAATTATATCCGCAATAGTTTTTTCAATGTTACCGTCAGCTATTTGAATCAAATTGCACAAATGACGAAACGGAATTTGGTACGGCGTAACGTTGTCTTCAATGCGCGGAGTTTTTCCTTCTACGCTGACTTGTGAAAGTTCGTAGATGCGTCTTTCCCTTTGATACATCGCTTCGTCTTTTGCGGCTTCAGCTTTTAAAGCGATACGTTCCGTTTTGTCGTAATCTTCGTAAATTTTAATTACGTCAAGATCGAAAGAGATCGTAAACTCGGTGTTTGGTCTTGTGCCCGCGAACAAATATCGCGTTACTTCCGGCGTGTACACATTCAGCACGTCCTGAAGCGTAATTACGTTACCTGACGATGACGACATTTTTCCGGGAGTTCCTTTTGTGCCGATAAAATCGTAACGGAAAGTGATCGGCGCGTCCCAATTATAAACATCTTTGCAGACATGTTTTGCCGTATCGAAACTTCCGCCCTGACTGTGGTGATCTTTTCCCGCCGGTTCAAAATCAACCTTTTCATATTTCCAGCGCATAGGCCAGTCGACGCGCCATGATAATTTTATGCCCTTCGATTTTTGTATATCGAGTTTTTCCGCGTTTCCGCAGGAGGTGCACTTGTAGCTTAAACTCCATTCGCCGTCCTCAGATGTTCCGTCTGTAGACGTTCCGTCCGCGCTTTCGATTTCAGTTTCATCCCTGTTGCACTTTTCGCAGAAAACGCTTACAGGCCACCACTCGCCTTGAATCTTGTGATCATCGTCCCGGAATTTGTCGAGTATATTTTTCAGCGTATCGCGTTTTTCAAGCGCCCTGCGGATGCCTTGCGCGTAACGCGAAGATCTGTAGCGTTCAGCCTGATAAATGTATTCGGGAAAAATTCCGACTTTGGGGAGCGTGCTTTCAACATCAACTTCATGATGCCGCGCGTAATTCGCGTCACGTTCCCACGGATCGGGGACCATAGTGATCGGAAAACGCAGGCAGTTTTTCAGCTCATCCTGCTTGGGCATATTCGCCGGCACTTTGCGGAATACATCGTAATCGTCCCATGAATATATAAAGCGCACATTTTTTCCAATATCACGCAGAGCGCGCACTACAAGCTCAACAGAAATAATTTCTCTGAAATTTCCAATATGCACACTGCCGGACGGAGTTATCCCCGACGCGCAGGTGTAGAGTTCTTTCTCGCCCTTTTCAAAAATAATTTTCGCTGCTGTTTCATCAGCCCAGTGGTTAGTTTTCATGATTTGAATTATACAGGTAATTTTTTTATTTTCTACCACTCGTATTCAACAATAAAAAACCGCCATGAGACTGCTCGTAAGGAAGCCTTAAACTATAGAAAAAAGTGTAGTAAATTGTGTGTTTTATGTGTATAATTTACTATACACTTTGTATCGGTTTTTTAGATATTGATATTTCTTCAATTATGCGTTAATATGTAAGTCTATACAATATATAGAGTTACGTTATAATAATTTATTTGATTATGCTTGGCATGATTATTGCTTGTTAAAAAGCAAATGAGTAGGGCGATGGTTATTGTTCAGTCGATGTTTTCACTTTTTTCAACGCGTGTTTCTGTTTCCGGCGATTTTAGCGGATTAAGAACAGAGATCATAAGGAAAGTTATACATTTTCTGATAGCTCTTGCCCCTTCTATGGCTGCGATAAATAAACCGTTTACAGTTTTTCTGCTCCTGATCGGCACTTTGAGTTACACGTTTATGGAGCGCATGAGACTCTCAGGCGTCAATGTTCCGATAATATCTTCTATTACGAGCATGGCTTCAAGGCGGCGTGACGCCGGTAATTTTGTGTTAGGACCGGTAACTCTCGGCTTTGGCGCTCTTCTTGCCTTGCTTTTGTATCCGTCTCCCGTCGCCGCTATTTCGATTTACGCTCTTGCTTTCGGAGATGGTGTCGCGAGTCTTGTCGGAAAATTTTTCGGTAATTGGCGTCCCGCGTTTCTTTTCGGAAAAAGTGTCGAAGGTTCAATTGCGTGTTTTGCCGCTGTCTTTATCAGCGCTTACGCGGTTTCCGGTTATGTGCAAATCGCGTTGATCGCGGCTTTTGTCGCGACTTTAGTTGAAGCTCTTCCTTTGAAGGATTATGACAATCTTGCGATTCCGGTGACAGTCGGCATCTCAGTTCATTTTGCTTCGATGTATTTATAAAAAAAAATTCTTTATATTATTGACAATTATTTTTTTAAATGATAGTTTTTCAAACTGTGAGTTATGTGAATATTAGCGGCATAGAGAATTGTTTATTTTTTAGAATGAAATGTGTAATAAAGTTTTTTAATTTGATTTCTACCTCTTCCCCATTTTAAGATTTTTTGTATTTGTTTCTCAAATTAGTACGTAGTTCAGATTTTTCTCATGAAAATTCTACAGCTAGAATACCGGAGTTTACCGGAAGCTGTTTTGAATATTTTTAGAAGGAGAAATCCATGAAGAAAGAAAGAGGATTGAAAGCGCTTTTAGCAATTTTATGTTTTAGCTTTGCGCTGATCATCACAGGCTGCGGGACCGCCGGAGACGACCCCAAAAACGATTCAAAAACCTACACTATTAGCGTAGCTACGGGAATCACAAACGGTAATGTTGTTCCGGATGTAACAAGAGCCGCGGCAGGAGTCAGCATCACCATGACCATTACACCTAACAGCGGCTACAGATTGAAAGCGGGTACGTTAATCGTAACTCAGATGGGTGGTTCGCAGACAGTTACAGTTGCAAATAACGCTTTTATCATGCCGGCGTATAATGTTATTGTTAACGCCGCGTTTGAAGCAATTCCGGCAGAGAGCTACTTAATAATTACAGCTTTGGGAATCACAAACGGCAGTGTTGTCTCTAATGTTACAAGCGCGGAAGCGGGTAATACGATCACGCTGAAAATTACACCTAACGACGGATACAGACTGAAATCAGGTAGTTTGCACGTTACGCAGACAGGCGGCTCGCAGACAGTTGCGGTTACTGATAATAAATTTACAATGCCCGCTTATGACGTTACTGTCAGCGCGGTCTTCGAGGCAATTACTTATAATGTAACTATCGCGGGAGGGATTACAGGCGGTACTGTCACGGTAAATCATTTAACCGCTGTTATCGGAACCACAATTGAATTAACAATTACACCTAACGCGGGTTTTATATTTAAAGCCGGTACTCTGAGTGTAACGCAGACAGGAAGCGCTCAGACGGTTATTGTTAACAACAATGCTTTCATAATGCCCGCTTCCGATGTAACAGTTACAGCTCAATTTGAAAAGCTTCCAGATAATTCAATTTCTGTTATTTTTGAAGGACTTTATGAGGAAGATATCGATCTGAGTCAGAGCATGGATGTCATTAACTTGAATTCAAATCAAAGAATTGAAATAACTGTAAACGGCGATTATGAAACTTACATTTGGTATTTAAACAATAATCAACGGGATGTTTACGGAAATAAATTTTCAGTGAGCGGCTGGAGTGTCAATGGAATAGGCTTGCATACTATTACAGTAATTGTTATAACTCGTGACGGCACGCCTTATTCAAAGAACGTAACCTTCAGGGTTGCGATGTAAAAGGAGAAACATAATGAAAAACATTTTTAATTTTTTTACCGTACTGTGCGCGGTGTTCGGCGTTTTAGTATTGGCAGGCTGCGCCGATCAGTCTGATTTTGATAAACTGCCTTCCGGCAATAAGAACAAAGGATTGCGCATAACAATAAACGGTGACGGAGCGGAAAGGTCGACTCTGTATCCAAGCGCGATTTTTTCAAAGTACGAACTTCATTTTGAAGAAAAAAACGGCGCGGTATCATATAACTCTGTTGAAGTTCCCGCGGACAAAAAAACTGTTACACTAAACGATTTGCCAAACGGAACATGGGAAATTAAGGCTATAGGTTATGTTACTATTAACGGAGAGGATTATCCCGCCGCGGAAGGAACGGAGATAGTAACAGTATCAGGAGCTGTTTTTAAAGGCATAAATATCAATATTAGCGCTCAACAGGGCGGAGATCCGGGATTTTTTTCGTATTCTATAGGATTACCGTCCACTGTTAATTATGCGTATCTTTATATTTACAATTTTCAGAATTTAAGTTCTTCAATACAACAGCGTTATTTACCGGATGACAGCGCGGACACAATTGAATTACCTTCCGGTTATTATTTAATGAATATTACAATGTATACTCCTTACAGAACAGTCGCATGGATAGAAGTTATTCATATTTATTCTAACATGGAAACCAAAGCGGAAAGAGTTTATACGGAAGAAGATTTAACAAAAATTATTATAATAAGCGGTAAAGTAAATGTATCATTTAATGATACTCCTTATTCCGATCATGTATATATAAGTTTCTACCGCAATTCTCATAATGGTAATTATTTTTCCAGAACTAGTGTATATCCTGATGGTGACGGTAAATTAAACTTAAACTGGTCTTTACCTGTTTTAGACGCGCCTGTAATGTTTTATCCTGTAATAGAGTTAAATAACGGTTTTAGAAAAAATCTTGATCCTATTGAATTGTATAACGCTGATAAAGAAATAATCATTGATGTAAATGTTAACACAATAAAAGTTAGCGGCAGCGCTAATATAATTGTTAATGGTGAACCTGTGCAGGATGGATATGTCGATGCGGAAGGGATAGTAAATTATAAATATTATGGTGCTTCACAAATAAAAAATGGCGAATGGGAAATGAACTTTGAACCGTTTGTTTCTCCGACAGAAGTACGTTTTACATTGAATTTCAATGTTAATAATTCATGGTTTGAGAGGGAAGTTACCAGAACATTGTATGATGTTGATATTTCTAATGTTGATTTTAATATTAATTTAACAACAATTACCCTGAGCGGTACAATAGATGTTGTTGTTAATGGTCAAATTCCGGATGAGATATGGGGAGGAATATATCTTGGTTCTAATAATACTAACAGAATTGGTAATACGTATGTCTATTTCGATGGTGATAAGCGCTATTGGTCAGGAGTTATAGAAAGTTTTAATACGCCAACAACTGTGAATATACAATTTGAGTATGATATTTATGACGTATATCACGGCAGCTTCAAGTTTTCGGTTGATGATGTTTCAAATCAGGACAAGCTTGATATCAATATAACAAAAAATATTTCAACAGAAAAAATTTCCGGTACCGCAAATATAACAATAGACGGAATAGTTCCCGATGGTATTTGGCTATATATCTGTTCTGATGCGGATTGGCATGAATCGATAGCCGGTTTCAGAGTTTCCTCTGACGGTACATGGTCAATAGACATTGATAATTCCTATTTTGACAGAGATTTATACTTTATACTTGTTTATTATTTTGAAGGAATAGAAAATGAATTGGCGGCAGAACTTGGTCCAAAAAGAGTAGATAATAATAATTTATTTTTTAATCTGGATCAAAATATCGATACAATAACATTGAGCGGGACAGTAAATCTTAATGTCAAATTGAACGGTCAGCCTTACAATGGTGATTTGGATCTTTTTTCTTATGTGGCAATAGATCAACCGGACAGGTTCGCTTTTGCAGTAAATTTAGATCATAATAATAATACATGGTCTGCGAAAATAGCTCCGTTTAAAACTCAAAGAACATTGTATTTTTATCCGGGTGTTATTCTTGGAGGAGAACATTTATTTTCATGGGGAGATGATTGGGATGATTTATATATCGATGATTATGCAGCCCAAATCATCGTCAGCGGCAGCAGTGTTTCTAATATAAATATAGGCACATTAGACTTAGACTTTGAAGGCGTTCTTCTTAGCGGGAATATTGATATAGTTGAAGAAGGAATTGTACTTACATCCAAGATTATTAGAATATCACTTTCCGGTACTAGTATGTGGGAAGGCAGAGGTAACCATATAAAAAATGATGGTTCATGGACAATATTGTGGAAAAATTCTTTCAATGCGCCTACCGATATTTATTTTTGGATTTATGCAAGAGATATAAATGGCAATGTGTATCAAAAATATACAAACGTAACCAGAACCATACAAAATACAAATCTTACAGGTATCAATCTTGGCACACACGGAATAAGCTCATTTGAACTTTTAGAAGACTGGTAAACCAAAAAGGTGGCTGCCACTTTTTTGGTAGTTTTTTGCGATATAAAAATTGTTAAATAATGCAAAAATGGTGGCAGCCACCTTTTTTGCATTATTTTTCAAAAATGCTTGACAAAGAGAAAAAAAATTGATAGATTGGTTGTAGGATAAAATGAAGAGTCTGCGTTCTGCCGCCGATAATCGGCAGTAGAACAAAGTTCAAAAAGTCCGCAGGCTGTGGTTTACGAATTACGGTCTGACGCTTCAAGGAAATCTGCAAGAGAACATTCTTTGAAAAAGCGCGCGCCTGATAACCTGAAAAGGGAGCCAGAGGCGTTAATCCAAGCGCTTTACACGAAAAAAA